>JAABUN010000065.1_pt1 | contig 232990 bp, 215 predicted proteins | sample 5559311 | NCBI WGS metagenome assembly JAABUN01 (sample SAMN10711877, study PRJNA513370) | rock metagenome | isolation source: Antarctica rocks | place: Antarctica: Victoria Land, Siegfried Peak sud | reverse complement strand
TACGATTGTCCAGCCGTTGATTGAACCGCTTTACGAAGGCAAAAGTATGCATGAAGTTGTGCAGATTTTCGCCAAGGAAAATTACGACCAGAAAGATTACGATATTGTTAAGAACTTTTGGCAAAAACAAGGTTTTGCCGGCGGCGCGCCGAAAGCCGCGGCGATGGCGGCAAATACAAATGTGAATACGTCCGGCAATGTGCCTTCGACAAGTTCAATGACGGCTGCCGGAAATGCCTCAACGTCTAATACGTCGCAGTCTTCGACAAGCTCAAATTCCTCGACAACGAATTCATCAACGCCGAATTCGCAGCCGGCGCAAACGGCAAATACTGCTCAAAACGCAAGTGGCGGCGGTCAAACAACGAATACTGCGCAGGCAATGAATGTGGGAGCGTCGAAGAACTTCGACGATATGTGGCGCAAAATTGTTCACGACGGTTTTATTCCGAACTCGGCGGCGGCGCCAAAATCCGTTTCCGTAAACAACGGATTTTTAGCGCAGAATGCGCCGGTAATGCCGGATAACGGCGCGCTTGAAATTTCCATTCTGCCCGACCCGAGCATTTATGACGGACGCTTTTCCAACAACGGCTGGCTTCAGGAATTGCCGAAACCGATTACCAAAACGACTTGGGACAATATCGCTCTGGTAAGTCCGAAAACAGCGCAGCGACTCGAACTAAACGTCAACAGAGACGCCGAACAGCAAGCCGGAGGCGTCGAAGGCACCTCTTTTATCAACACCAAAGGCGGAAATCTTTTTTCCGACGTGGTAACGCTTAGTTGTAACGGAGCGGAAATTCAAAACGGCGTTCCGGTCTGGGTAACGCCCGGTCAGCCTGATGATGTCGTAACGATTTTTACCGGATACGGGCGAACAAAAGCCGGACGAATCGGCACGGGTTTAGGCTATAACGCCTACGACGTTTGCAAATCAGATGCGCAGTCATTCGGCACGGGCAATTTATCGAAGCGCGGCGCGCAGGTAACCGTCGCTTCTACGCAGACGCACTTTAATATGGAAGGGCGCGACATTTTGCGCCTTTGGGATTTGGAAGAATTTGAGAAGAATCCCGAGATGGGACATCAGCATAACGAATACGACAAATCTATGTATTCCGAGTCAAAGAATCCTGACGGAGAGTTTCAAAAAGATTACGATGAAAATCATCGCTGGGGAATGACGGTTGATTTAAATAATTGTGTTGGCTGCAATGCTTGTGTTATCGCCTGTCAATCGGAGAATAATATTGCCGTCGTCGGAAAAGAACAGGTTGAGCGAAGCCGCGAAATGCACTGGATGCGTGTTGACGCATATTATTCGGGAGATGATTTAAATAGTCCCGACACATTGAGTTTTCAGCCGGTTTTGTGTCAGCAGTGCGAGCAAGCGCCGTGCGAAACGGTTTGTCCGGTTCACGCCACGGTTCATAGCGCAGAAGGCTTGAACGATATGGTTTATAACCGTTGCATCGGAACTAGGTATTGTTCAAATAACTGTCCGTATAAAGTGCGCCGGTTTAATTTTCTGCTTTACCAAGATTGGGATACGCCGCAATACAAATTGATGCGCAACCCGGAAGTTACGGTTCGCAGTCGCGGCGTGATGGAAAAATGTACTTACTGCACGCAGCGCATTGCTTCGGCGAGAATTGAGGCACAAAAAGACGGACGAAAAGTGCGCGATGGTGAAGTGCAAACGGCATGTCAGACTGTTTGTCCGGCAGATGCGATCGTCTTCGGCGATATGAACGACCAAAACAGTCAGGTCGCCAAATTAAAGAAAGACCATCGAAATTACAATCTGCTCAATGAATTAAATACGCAGCCGCGAACGACTTATCTGGCTGGTCTGAAAAATCAAAATAAAGAAATGCCGGACTATAAGCCGGTATTAACCAAAGCAAGCAATTTGGATAAGGTAAAAGAAACGAATGCGGGAGAACCGACAGAGCCGACACATTAAAGTGTCTTTCGAGCTAAAATTATGCAAGAGGTAAAAGACTCAAAAGTCGTTCAAAGAAAACTTTTTCCGCCAATGATTGAAGGCGAACACAGTTTTGCGACCGTAACCGACATAATCAGTGATAAAACTCTGAAAAGGAAAACGCCGCTCGGCTGGTTTGTCGGGTTCGGAATAGGTTTTATTCTGTTACAGGTTTTTTTGTTCACGGTTACTTATCTGGTTTTTACCGGAATCGGGGTTTTCGGAACTAATCAACCGGTCGGCTGGGCATTTCCGATTATCAACTTTGTTTGGTGGATTGGTATCGGACACGCCGGAACGCTAATTTCCGCGATTCTGTTGCTTTTGAATCAAAAGTGGAGAACATCCATCAACCGTTTCGCCGAAGCAATGACGCTTTTTGCCGTGGCTTGCGCCGGTGTATATCCACTACTACATACAGGTCGCCCGTGGCTCGCTTTCTGGATGTTTCCTTATCCGAACACAATGGGAATTTGGCCCCAATTTCGCAGTCCGCTGATTTGGGACGTTTTTGCAGTTTCGACTTATGCGACGGTTTCGCTTCTTTTTTGGTATATCGGTTTGATTCCCGATTTAGCGACCTTGCGTGACCGCGCGAAAAATAAATTCTTCAGAGTTATTTACGGGCTTTTGTCGTGGGGCTGGCGCGGTTCGGCAAGACACTGGCATCGTTACGAAGTTGCGTATCTGATTTTGGCAGGACTTTCAACGCCGCTTGTTCTTTCGGTTCACTCAATCGTTAGTTTAGACTTTTCGGTTTCGCAGCTTCCGGGCTGGCACGCGACGTTTTTTCCGCCGTATTTCGTTGCGGGCGCTGTTTATGCCGGTTTTGCGATGGTTTTGATTCTGTGTATCCCGCTGAGAGTTTGGTATAACATGAAAGACCTGATAACCGACACGCATCTTGTTCTTATGGGCAAAGTTATGCTGGCGACAGGTTTAATCGTCGTTTACAGCTATATAATGGAAGCGTTTTTCGGATGGTATAGCGGCAACGAATTCGAGATGTTTATGATAAAAAACCGTATCTGGACGGGACCTTACTGGTGGACATACTGGCTGCTGATTTTATGCAACGGCATATCCATCCAGTTTTTGTGGTTTAAGCGTTTTCGTGAAAGTGCGTTCTGGCTGTTTATTATTTCGCTGGTTGTCAGCGTCGGGATGTGGCTGGAACGTTTTGAAATTATTGTTACGAGTTTGCAGCGCGATTTTCTGCCGTCTTCGTGGGCAATGTATTCGCCGTCGATTTACGATTGGTCGATGTATTTAGGAACTTTCGGCTTGTTTATAACATTGATATTTCTTTTTGTTCGATTCTTGCCGGTTATATCGATTTTCGAGGTCCGAACGCTTTTGCCGCAGGCTAATGTTCACGGACATTCGGAAGATTTTGAAGAAAATGTGCTTGAATCGCAGGGAACAACAACCGAAGCGGCTTAAAATTTTGTAGAATTGAAATTGCAACCGGTCGTGCTTGCCCGCGATTTGGAACAGAAAGGGCAACTCACCCATGCCAAGTCGATCGCCAGCGAGCCGAGTCGGTTGCAAGAAAAAGTTAAAGCAAAAGCAAAAGATATGGACAAGAAAATTTACGGATTGTTAGCCGAATTTGATACGCCGACGCAGTTGGTCGACGCGGCGCAGAAAACCCGTGAGGCAGGTTTTACGAAAACTGATGCTTTTTCGCCGTTTCCGATTCACGAAATGGACAGAGCATTAGGTGTCAAACGGACTATTCTGCCTTTTCTGATTCTTGCCGGCGGTGTTGCGGGATTGTTGACCGGACTCGGACTTCAATATTTTGTTCACGTTATTGATTATCCTATTATTGTCGGCGGTCGTCCGTTTGCCAGTTATCCGTCATTTATTCCCGCGACATTTGAGCTAACAATCCTGTTTGCTTCGTTTACCGCCGTTTTCGGAATGCTTCTGCTAAATGGTTTACCGCAACCGTATCATCCGGTTTTTAATGTTCCGCGTTTTGCTTTGGCAACCAGAGAAAAATTCTTTTTACTGATAGAAACCACTGACCCGAAATTTAATTACGATGAAACGAGAAGTTTTATGCAAAGTTTGAACGCTCAGGAGGTCTTTGATGTTGACGAATAAATTCAAAGTCCAAAATCCAAAATCCGTGATCGGCAAACGAGCAATTTTTTGCTTGCTGCCGCTTGTTGCATATTGCTTACTTTCTCTCGGTTGTCGTTACGATATGCAAGACCAGCCGCGTTATAAAGCATTTAAGAAAAGCGATTTTTTCAATGACAATAAGGCGATGAGGCAATTACCGGAAGGAACTGTGGCGCGTGGCTACTTGCACGAAAACAAAGCATTTTATCAAGGCAAAAAGGAGAATGCCGGTAGCAATAATTCGACTGCCGCCGCACCACCAGCAGCAACGACGACTGATGCTTCAGGCAACACAGTCGTTACGAGTTTCCCTGATGCGATTGAAAAAAATCCCGTTCCCGTAACGCAGCAATTGCTCGATAGAGGCGAGGAGCGATACAAAGTTTTTTGCATCGTCTGCCACGGTCCGGTCGGAAGCGGCGACGGAATGGTTGTGCGGCGCGGTTATCCGAAACCGCCGACGTATCACGACGACCGTCTGCGAAGCGCGCCCGACGGACATTTTTTTGATGTGATTACAAATGGCTGGGGCAAGATGAACAGCTATGGCTCGCAAATTCCGGCGGCAGACCGTTGGGCAATCGTCGCGTATATTCGGGCTTTGCAGATTAGTCAAAATCCGAACGGAAACGCTCAAATAACTCAAAACAACGCTGGAAACGAGGCAAATCAAACGACGCCAGGCAATGCCGCAACGCCGCAAAATCAAAACATCGGAGGTCATAATCGATGATAAACAACAGATTTGACGCTTCGGATTTCCGTGTACCGGAACAAATCGGTCGCTGGCGAACACTTGCGCTCGGCATCGGCGGCATTCTTTCAGCCGTCATTCTGATAATGATGCTGCTATTCCCCGAACAGCGCGAGAATGCGCTCCGGGCGTGGCTGTTAGGATTTATTTTCTGGTGCGGCATCGGCGTCGGCGGTTTGGGCATTTTGATTTTGCAGTATTTGACCGGCGGCGCGTGGGGCGTGGTAATTCGCCGTGTCGTCGAAGCCTGTTCGCGGACGATACCGATTTTGGCGATTTTGTTTCTCCCGATTATATTCGGCGTCAGAAATATCTATGAATGGTCGCGCTTGGCGCAAACCGGAGAAGACGAGATTATAAATCATCGCCAACCGTACCTAAGCGTCGAATGGTGGATAATTCGTGCAATTGCATATTTCATTTTGTGGGGTTTGATGGCTTACTTCCTTAATAATTGGTCGCGCCGACAGGATGAAGCGACTACTTATGATGAAGCGGCAAAACCTCTGGCGGACGCCGGAAAATTTTCCGGTCCGACGCTGGTCTTCTTTGTGCTGGTCGTTACTTTTGCGGCGATTGATTGGGTGATGACGCTCGACCCGCATTGGTATTCTACCATTTGGGGATTTCTTTTTGTCGCCGGTTGGGGTTTGAGTTGTTTTTCATTTTCGGTTGTAATTCTTGCGTTTTTGTCTGACAAAGCGCCGATGAATCGTATTTTGGGAAAAAGACATTTTCACGACATCGGCAAACTGATGCTGGCTTTGACGATGGTTTGGGCGTATTTCAATTTCTCGCAGTTTTTGATTATCTGGTCGGGAAATCTGCCGGAAGAAACCGTCTGGTACCTGTCGAGAATGCACGGAACCTGGGGCATTATCGGAATTCTTTTGATTTTGTTTCATTTTGCATTTCCGTTTCTGGTGCTTTTGTCGCGCGACATCAAACGCGACGCCAAATGGCTGGCTCTACTCGCCGTTTTCATTTTGGTAATGCGCTTAGTTGATATGTTTTATCTGATTGGTCCGAATCCGAGAATCGGAATGCACGGACACGAAGTATCTTTTTATTTTACTTGGATGGACATTGTTGCACCGTTAGCGGTCGGCGGAATCTGGCTGTGGTGGTTTTTCGGCGAACTGATGAAACATCCGCTTGTACCAATTAACGACCCGTATTTGGAGAATGCGATTAAACACGGACACGAACATTGAATCAATGGTAAATGCTGAACGGTGAATAGCGAATGAAAAGACAAATTCCGGCATTCACCATTTACCATTCATCATTAAATAAATTTATGGCAAAGCACGAAAAACCTTTACACGAAAGGGCATTTGTAAACTTCGAGAAACCGTATGAGACGAATATCATCGGGTTGCGCGGAGTGATTTATTTCGCCGCCGGGTTATTTATTTTGATTGTCGTAACTTTCGGCTTGATGCGTTTTCTGGAAAATGTAATGGAAGGTCAGGCGAAGGAAACCAAAGACACGAGAAATCCGATGATGATGAGCGACGTGGAACGACTGCCGCCCGAACCTCGTCTTCAAGCCGCGCCCGGTTACGGCGTCGAGTCGGAAAGAGGTAGGGTCAATCTCGAACTGCGCGCGCCCCAATCGGAGTATCGTGTACTGAAATCGCAGTGGGAAAAAATGTGGGCGGAAGGGCAAAAAGATCCGCACAACGGAACAGTCGTTACTTTGCCTCTCGAAGAAGCCGAAAAAAAACTTTTAGAACAAAACGCCGCAAGCACAGGCGTGAACGCCGAAGAAGGACAAAAACTTTACGACGAATCGCACGCGATTGTTTCTTATTCGAGCGCAGGCAGAACCGCTACGGATAAAAGAAGGTAGTCGCGGCAAAAGTAAAAAGGGAAAAGCCGTAGATTGTAATTTTACAAGTAGGATTTTATGAAAAAAGGTTCAGATATTTCAGCAGTTTTGAAACTGACACTTTTGTTCGGTTTAGCGGTGTTTTTGATGCCGGCGAGCGTTCGCGCGCAAAAAGCCGAGCATTATAACTCGCCGCTTTATTCGCCGAAGATTTATGACCCGAATGAAGCGGGCGTCAGCAACGGTTTGCCGTCTCAATTGCAAAAGGTTGGAATTGACCAAAAACTCGGTTCGCAACTGCCGCTCGACGCGGAATTTAAAGATGAAAACGGCAACATTGTAAAACTGGACAGTTATTTTAATCAGAAAAAACCGATTGTTCTCGCGCTTGTTTATTACGAATGCCCGATGCTTTGCAACGAGGTTTTGAACGGTTTGACCGGCTCGCTCAAAGGTATTTCTTTTGACGCCGGAAAAGAGTTTGACGTAATTGCAATCAGTTTTGACGCGCGTGAAAATGACAAGGCTGGTTTGGCGAAAAACAAGAAGGAAAGTTATCTGCGCCGCTATGGGCGCGCGGGCGCGGAAAACGGCTGGCATTTTTTAACCGGAACTCAAGGCGAGATAGACAAAGTAACTCATGCAGTCGGATTTAATTACGGTTTCGATGAACAAACCAACCAGTTCGCACACGCCGGCGGAATTATGATTGCGACGCCCGAAGGCAAACTTTCGCGCTATCTTTACGGCATTGATTATTCGCCGAAAGATATAAAATTCAGTTTGATGGATTCGGCTGAAAACAAAATCGGAACCCCGACCGAACAGCTTTTTCTGTACTGTTTTCATTACGACCCGGCGAGCGGAAAATACGGTTTGGCGATTTTGAGGGTTTTGAGGTTAATGGCGGTAGCAACCATAACTGGAATTATCGCTATGATGTTAGTCTTTTGGCGACGTAACAAGAAAAAAGAAACGGATTTGAAATAGATTTTCGGTAGTGAACAATGGATAGTAGTGAAAGAAAATTTCTTTCACTCAGCACTTATCTTTACCGTTCACCACTAATTTAAGGTTATGCAACAGAATTCTTCGTGGGTTCCATTATTTCCAGAACAGGCTTCGACCTTCGCGCCGCAGGTTGATAATTTATATTTTTATCTGATTGGGATTAGCGCGTTTTTTACAATCGGAATTTTTCTGGCAATTACTTATTTCTTCGTCAGATTTCGTGAAAAGGAAAAATACGCGACCGGCGCGGAAATTCACGGCTCGGTTCCGCTTGAAACCTTTTGGTCAATCGTTCCTTTCATTATCTCGATGACGATTTTTCTCGGCGGCGCGGTGGTTTTTTATAATCAGTATCGCCCGCCGGCAGACGCAAGCGAGATTTACGTCGTCGGGAAACAATGGATGTGGAAATTTCAGCACCAAACCGGACAGCGTGAAATAAACGAGCTGCACGTTCCGGTCGGTCAAAACATTAAACTGACGATGACGACCGAAGACGTTTTGCACGACGTATCTATCCCGGCTTTTCGTACCAAAGCCGATGTTGTGCCGGGACGCTACACGACAATCTGGTTTAATGCGACAAAACCGGGCAAATATCATTTATTTTGTGCTGAATACTGCGGTTTGAATCATTCGGGAATGGGCGGCTGGGTTTATGTGATGGAACAACGCGATTTCGACAACTGGCTTTCGGGAAACGTTTCGGGGCAAACGCCAGCCGAAGCCGGAAAAGATTTGTTTGAAAATAAACTGGGCTGCGCTTCGTGTCATCAAATGAATGACCAGGGCAGAGGACCGAAACTTACCGGAAAATACGGCACAGACCAAAAACTTGCAAGCGGCGAGGCGATAAAAATTGACGATGCATATATCCGCAACTCGATTTTGAACCCGACTGCTCAAATTGCCGAAGGATTTCAGCCGATTATGCCGACTTTCAAGGGACAGGTAACCGAAGAACAACTCGTCTCGCTCGTCGCTTATATCAAATCTTTAGGCGGAAATTCAGCCGGAACGGTCGGCACAGCTACATCGTCTTCGACGACCGGCGGCGGAACCAGAACCGGCAGCAGCAACTCGGCGAATAACGGAAATTCGTCGCAATTAGTCGCGCCGCGAGCCGACCGAGGCGACGCCAACAGTCAGGGCAGTAATCCGAATGCGCCGGACGAGTATTCCGAACCGACAAACAGAAATAGAGGTGGTAATAAGTAGTTATGCAAAGCGTAGATGCAATGAATATAGATAGTGTCGGAAACGAGCCGACACTGAATTATTTAAACAATGGTTTCAGCGTGAAGTCTTGGCTGTTGACAAAAGACCACAAGCGTATTGCGATTCTGTATCTTTTATCGGTTTCCGTCTTTTTCGCACTGGGTGGAATCTATGCTTCGTTGATACGTCTGGAACTTCTGACGCCGCAAAGCGACCTTCTCGAATCTGGCACATACAACAAGGTTTTTACGCAGCATGGAATTTTGATGGTTTTCTTTTTTCTAATTCCGGCAATTCCCGCTGTTTTAGGAAACTTTCTGATTCCGATTATGATTGGCGCGAAGGATTTAGCGTTTCCGCGTATTAATCTGTTGAGCTGGTATATTTATATCGTCGGCGGCACGTTTACGCTTTGGGCGCTCTTGCAGGGCGGCGTCGATACCGGCTGGACTTTTTACACACCGTATTCAACAACCTTTTCCAACAGCTACGTGATGGCAGTCGGCTTGGGAATTTTCATCAACGGTTTTTCGTCAATTCTGACGGGCTTGAACTTTATCGTAACAATTCACACGATGCGTGCGCCCGGTATGACCTGGTTTAGAATGCCGCTTTTTGTGTGGGCGCATTATGCGACGAGTCTTGTGATGATTTTGGGAACGCCGGTTATTGCCATCACAGTTTTGTTGCTCGCTTTGGAGCGCGTCGCGCGCATCGGGATTTTCGACCCGGCAATCGGCGGCGACCCGATTTTGTTTCAGCATATGTTCTGGTTTTACTCGCATCCGGCTGTTTATATTATGATTTTGCCCGGTATGGGCGTTATATCAGAACTGATTTCCAACTTCTCGCGTAAAAAGATTTTCGGTTACGAATTCATCGCTTTTTCTTCGATTGCAATTGCCGTCTTCGGTTTTCTTGTCTGGGGACATCATATGTTTGTCAGCGGTCAGTCAATTTACGCCGGATTGGTCTTTTCATTTCTTTCGATGGTTGTTGCAATTCCGTCGGCAATAAAAGTTTTTAATTGGACGGCGACGCTCTACAAAGGTCAAATTTCTTACGACACGCCGATGCTTTACGGTTTATTCTTTATCGGCTTGTTCCTTATCGGCGGTTTGACCGGTCTTTTCCTCGGTTCAATGGGGTTGGATGTTCATTTGACCGATACATATTTTATCGTCGCGCACTTTCACTATGTGATGGTCGGCGGACAGGTTCTGGCTTATCTCGGCGGGTTACATTACTGGTGGTCTAAGATTACCGGCAAGATGTATTCGGAGTTTTGGAGCAAAATCGCGGCGATGATTATTTTCGTCGGATTTAACCTGACCTTTTTCCCGCAGTTTATTTTAGGCTATATGGGAATGCCGCGCCGTTATGCTTCATATCCGCCGGAGTTTCAGGTTTTGAATATATTCTCGACTGCGGGCGCATCAATTTTGGCAATTGGTTTGGTGATAACCTTGGTTTATTTTACTTATTCAATCTTTTTCGGTGAAAAAGCGCCGGCAAATCCGTGGCTTCTGCCCGGTCTCGAATGGCGAACTTCCAGTCCGCCGCCGACCGAAAATTTCCATGAAACACCGATTGTTACCTGGGAAGCATATGATTTTACGGAAGAGAGCGGCTTGGATTTGGAAAATGCGCGGAACAGGCTGCGCGCGCCGCTGGCATAACTGTCTGCGGATTTCAAATCAGCATTCCGCGTTTTGAAATCCTATTATTAGAATCTATTTGAAATTTTAAACAAATGGCGACAAATTTTGATACGCACGAACATTATCATCAGCCCGGTCTTCAGCATCAATTTGAAGATATGCAGCAGCAGCAAGAGTCCGATTCAATCGGAATGTGGATGTTTCTCGTCCAGGAAATAATGTTTTTCGGCGGGTTATTCACGGTTTATCTTGTTTTCCGTTCCAAATTTCCCATGGCATTTGCCGCCGGAAGTAATCACCTGAATGTTGCGCTCGGCGCGGCAAACACGCTCGTCCTTATCGTCAGCAGTTTGACGATGGCTTTGGCGGTTCACTACGCGCAGCTCGGAAAGCGAAATCTGCAGGTTGTTTTGATTATTCTGACGATGATTTTGGGCGCAACGTTTTTGGGCGTCAAAGCCGTCGAATATACGGACAAATACAAGGAAGGCATCGTTCCGGTTTCGGGTTTGAACATGAGGACTCCGAATGTCGAAGTTGATTCTGCAAGAAACACATCTAAAAATCCCGAAGAGCAGGAAAAAAATTCGCTCGATTTTCCCGAAGGCGCGCACGATACGAAAGGCGGTAAACCTGTAACCGGACACGGCGAGGAAAAAGAATACGTCAACCGGCGCGGCAATTTTTTGTGGGAAGACACGAGTTTGGTAGTCGCGGCGCAGCAGGGAAATTATTTAACCGACGCTGAAAAAATCGGTTACTTTGAAAACGGCGAGATAAATGCCGAAAAATTCCGCGACAAAGTGCGCATCTTTTTCTGGATTTATTTTGCGATGACCGGTCTTCACGCGCTGCATATGATAATCGGTTTAGCTGTGATGACGTGGCTTTTGTGGAAAGCCTGGCGCGGAACTTTCACGCCCGAATATTACGCGCCGGTCGAAATGGCGGGACTTTACTGGCACTTTGTCGATATTGTCTGGATTTTTCTTTTCCCGCTTCTTTATCTTTTGGGCAGACACTTTTTGCACGGCGGCGGAGGACATTAGAAAATGGCTGAACATATTTCTGAAAATCACGACCAGCACGATCAACACATGGAAGGCGAACATCACATCGTTTCGATTCCGCTGTATTTAATGGTTTTTGCCGTACTGGTCGTCGGCACGATTCTGACATATTTTACGGCGCAGTGGGATTTGGACTGGATTTTTCCGGGCGCGAATACATTGCTTGCCCTTTTAATCGCTTTTACAAAAATGATGTTTGTCGTCCTATTTTTTATGCACGTCAAATACAGCTCGAAACTAATTTGGCTGACGGCAATTGCCGGGTTTTTCTGGCTGGCGATTATGTTTGCCTTTACGATGCAGGATTATTTGACGCGCTCGGCTGGCGTTTTTACAAGATAATTCAGAACTGTTCGACACTTAACAAACGCGGGGCGAAAAACAAATCTATTTCGCCGCCGCGTCTTTTACTTATTATGACAAATGCTCGAAGCCGTGATATTATCATCGTTTTGAAATTGTTGTGCATTATTTTATAAAGGTTTTTGTGAGAGTATTTTCAAGACAACAGGCAAATTTATCCAAACATCTCAGACTGATGTTTATAAAAAACCATTCATTGAAATTATCCGTATTCATCCTTTTTTTATTCGCGTTATTTTTGAGCGGCTGCGGCAGTTTTGTCAAAACCAAAGACAACAAACGCCCGACGCTTTTGAAAACTGAAAACGCCGCCGCAGCCGATTTGGTAAGCGAAGTAAATCGCTATTCAAAAGTCAATTCGATGCGGGCGAAGATGGATTTGAAGTTTGAAGACAATTCTTTCGCCGAGCTTGGCATTGCGGAAAAATACAGAACGGCGGACGGCGAAATCGTCGTTCAGCGTCCGGCAAATATCTTGCTGAAAGTTCAAGTTCCGGTTATCAAAACCGATGTCGCGCAGATGACCTCGGACGGCGAAAAGTTTCGCGTGGCGATTTTGGAAGACGGTTCGGGCGGAAAATATAAAAAGTTTGTTTCAGGCACAAACAACGCCGATTATTCCGTTTTGCAGGAACAGGTGCAAAAAATGGATTTGGACGGCAACGGAAAAATGATAAAGCAAAACGCCAACGTTTTTTCAAATTTGCGCCCGCAGCATTTTACCGACGCGATGCTGATGCGTCCCGTTGACGCTGCAAATAATCTTTACGTTCAAAGCACGATTTTGCAGGAAGAAGAAAACACGGACGTGGCGAAAAAATCGCCGCTCGTCAGAGTTTTGCGCGGTTATTATCTACTCGATGAAATTCACAAAAACGATGACGGAACATCGAGCGTTCTGCGGCGTTTTTGGTTTGACCGCGTCGGCACGGTTCGGCTGGCGCGTCAGCAAATTTTTGACGGCAAAGGCGAAATCGAATCAGATATTGTTTACGGAAATACGGGAAATTTGTCCGACACGGGCGAATATAATAATCTGCCGCTGCAAATCGAAGTTACTCGCCCGAAAGAAAAATACAAAATGAAGCTGACGTATCAAGCGCCCGAAACCGTAACCATCGGCAAAACTTTTCCGCAAGCGGCGTTCTTGCTGCAAAACACCTGGAATTTGCAGGAGGTTGACCTCGATAAAAAATTGCAGGAAGTTATGAGCAAAAATCCGACCGGCGAGTATCCAAACGCAGCGCGGCGCAAATAAACGGTTTGTATTTTTCCGGCTGCAAATAATTTTTGATGCAGCCGGAAAATTTTTGTTTGTCGTACAATTCGCCGCGTCAAACGTTTAATCTTGTTTGATGAAAACAATTCTCAAAACAGAAAATTTAACAAAAATCTATAAAGTCGGAAAAGTCGAAACCCACGCTTTGCGCGATGTTTCGCTCGCAGTTGAACAGGGCGAATTTGTTGCCGTAATGGGGCAATCCGGCTGCGGAAAGTCAACACTGCTGCATCTTTTAGGCGGACTTCTTTCACCGACAAGCGGGAAAATTATCATTGACGGCGAAGATTTATCGGAGGTTTCAGACGCGCGACGCACCGACATTCGCCGCCGCAAAATCGGTTTTGTTTTCCAGCGTTTTAATTTATTTCCGACCTTGACGGCAGACGGAAATCTGCGTCTGGCAGAGCGCATTCACACGGGCAATGGCGGCGGCGGAAGTGCGGAAAATCGCCGCGAAGTTTTGCGTCTTCTGAAATTGGAAGATAAAATGCACAACAAACCGCTCGAATTGTCCGGCGGCGAACAACAGCGAGTCGCACTGGCGCGCGCGGTTATCAACAATCCGGCAATTATTTTGGCGGACGAGCCGACGGGAAATCTCGACACGGAAAATTCAAAAATCGTTTTGAATATGTTTCGAGAGCTAAATCAGCGATTGAGCCAGACGATTATCATGATTACGCATAACCCGGAAGCCGCCGAAAACTGCAATCGCACTGTGCGTATGCGAGACGGAAAGATAGTGGAAAACGGATAACGAAAAGTGAAAAGACGCAACTCTACTAACCGCTATGTTAAAAGACATCTTACTTTGGAAATACGAACGCGCCAGCCCGCAGTGGGACGTTCTTTGCCTGTTGTGTCTGGCATTTATCTTTCTGACGCCAAAGGCTTGGTTTGATAAAAAGGAAACTCTTGCAACCCAGACATCGCGTTTAATCGTCAAAGCCGAAGATTTTTCGCCCGAAGAAAGCGAGATGGAAAAACGTGTAAAAGATTTGAGCGGAAATCAAAACGCCGAAATTCTCGGTTGGCGCGAAAAGAAAAACGCCCGCGGCGAAACGATTTACGAAATCGACATCCGGTAAATCAGCGGTAAGTGCTAAGTTTTCTTTCTTTCATTTACCACTTACCGTTTAGCACTTACCACTATCATAAAGGAGTTATATTATATGAAAACATTTTTAAGATTTGGTTTTTTGGCAATTGCGCTGACCTTCTTTTTTAATGCATTTGCCGTAACCGAAATCAGAGCGCAAAACGTTATTCCCGAAATTCTCAAGCGAATGGAAAACAATCGTTTACTGTTAAAAACACTTCGATCAAACGTTACGATGGATAAATACAATCCGCAATTGGATGAACGCGATGTAACGCAGGGAAGTGTAATTTATTTGCCGGGAAAAAACGAGCGCGATATATATATCAGAATTGATTGGACAAAACCGGAGCAAGAGCAACTCGCTGTCGTCAAAGGCGAATATACAATTTATCGCCCGCGTCTCGGACAAGTGATTACCGGTAAAGTCAATTCGGCAAAAAACAGCGCCGGTGCAGGCAATGCGCTGTCATTTATGAGTATGTCGAAAGAGCAGTTGAAAGCTAACTATACGGTAAAATATCTCGGAGAAGAAAAAGTTAGCAGCGGCACTCCTACTTGGCATCTTCAGCTAACACCAAAAGCGGCTGGGAAATATAAATCGGCAGAGATTTGGATTGACGGAGACGGAATGCCGATTCAGGCTAAAGTCGTCGAAAACAATAACGATGCCACAACCGTTTTGCTGTCGAATCTGCAAAGAAATGCGACGATTAACGCCAAAGTCTTTACGATTGATTATCCAAAGAAATCAACAAAAATTATCAAAGGCTAAGAAGTTGGATAAATTGGTTAAAAGGGCTTTGGCTGAACAGGTCAAAGCCTTTTGCGTTTGAAAATAAACGACTTGGAATTTATAATTACAAGTTTAACATCCGATGGGAATTTTCATAGGAGTTTGAGATAAATGCCGAAGGCAAGTAGTTTTAGTCGTTTTACGCGCGGCGTCCGACACACGGCGCGCGCGTTTGCGTCAACTAAACATCCGGTTCTGGTTCACATCGTTCCGATGCGGCGGTGCAATTTGTCATGTACTTATTGCAACGAATATGACAAAACGAGTGAACCGGTGCCGATTGATGTGATGCTCAAGCGCATCGACAAACTTGCCGAATTCGGAAGTTCGGTTATCACAATCTCCGGCGGCGAGCCGATGATGCACCCGGAAATCTACGAAATCATCGCGCGCATTCGCCGACACGGAATGATTGCCGGTCTTATCTCCAACGGTTATTATTTCCAACCGGAAAAAGTAAAAAAATTAAACGAAGTCGGTTTAGATTATCTGCAAATCTCGATTGATAACGTCAATCCCGATGAAGTTTCCAAAAAGAGCTTGAAAGTTTTGGACGCGAAACTCGTCAACTTGCGCGACTACGCAAAATTCAAAGTAAACATCAATTCGGTTGTCGGCGGCGGCGTGGCAAATCCCGAAGAAGCATTGATTATTGCCAATCGTGCGATTGAACTCGGATTTTCTTCGACTGTCGGCGTAATACACGACAGTGACGGTTTGATAAAAGGTTTGACGACGCGCGAAAGAGAAGTTTATAAAGAAATCAAGGCTAAAGGCACAAGCAGCTACGCGCGCTGGAATTGGTTTCAGGACAATCTGGTTAACGGCAAGGAATACGAATGGCGGTGCCGCGCCGGTGCGAGATATTTGTATGTTGACGAGGCGGGAATTGTTAGTTGGTGTTCGCAGCAGCGCGGAACGCCCGGAATTCCTCTGCTCGAATACACGCACGAAGATATGCGCCGCGAATACATCACGGAAAAATGGTGCGCGCCGACCTGCACGATTCAATGTGTTCACCAGGTCGGACATCTCGACGCCTGGCGCGACCCGCAAATCTCAATCGGCGACTACAACAAACGCGGCGGCAAGGGTTTGAAAAAAGAGACAGTCGCACAGGTTTTGAGCGCTAAATAAACTTTCAATTTTGCGGAACCGCGCGCGAAGCAAGTCTGTGCTGAAATTACACTCTAACTTCGCGCGCGGTTCCGCATTTAATCGAATAGTAATTCCATCCATTGCAATTTCGGGCGAATTGATCTATAAAACTAACTCTAACAACTTATTAAAATCAGTCAAACAATATATCAATCGTTGAGCGTCCACAATTTATTGTGTGACAGATAGAACGAAGCCGGTTGAAGTTTGAATTCTAAACTTTGGCAGCTTTGATTACAAAACTTTTGCGTCTATTAAATGACCAAAAAAACGGCGCGGCTCTGATGCAAATAAGCAGAGAAGTTTTCAAACAATAAAAAATTTAGGAGAACAAAAATGTCAATACCAACCGAAAACGTCGGCTCGCTTCCGCGACCCGCGAAACTTCAAGCGGCGATTGCCGATTATGATGCCGGAAAAATCACGAAAGAAGATTTGAAAGTCGAACAGGACGCGGCGTGCAAAGATTCCATCGAACGAATGGAAGCGACGGGCGCGCCGATAATTTCGGACGGCGAGCAGCGCGCTTCGAGTTTTGCGACTTATCCGCTTGCCGACACGCTCGCCGGAACCGGGCTTGCCGACAATCTGGCGGGCGACGGGCAGTATTTCGCCATTTTTACCGACGGTCATCACCGCCAATTGCCACGTCTGACTGGCGGACCTTTTAAATACAAAACCTACGCGGCGGACTATTTGAAGGAAGCTGTTAAAATGGCTGATAAACCCTTAAAACAAGCCGTGATCGCGCCTTCCATGCTTTCTCTGCTCTACCCTCTGGACGGCGAAATCGAAGGCTACACACGCGAACAGTTTCTGGGAGATTTAGTCGACGAGTGCGAAAAAGACATCCGCCTTTGTTTTGAAGCCGGCGCGAAACGGGTTTCGATTGATTTTACCGAAGGCAGATTGGCGTGCAAAAACGATCCGCGTAATCCGTGGACGGGGCGCAAGATGCTCGACTCATTCGTCGAACTTAATAACCGCGTGATTGACCGCTTTTCGCCCGAAGAGCGCAAAAACATCGGTATTCACACTTGTCCCGGTGGCGACTGCGACTCGACGCACAGCGACGAAGTTGATTACGCAGACATGCTGCCGAGCATGTTCAAGATGAACGCCGGATACTTTTTGATTCAGCTCGCCAGCGAAAAGGATAAAGAATACGTCTATAAATTGTGCGGCGAACACAGCCGCGAAGACGCGAATGGCGTTCCACAAGTTTGTTTTATCGGCGTCATTAATCCGCTCAATCCGACGGTCGAAACGCCGGAACAGGTGCGCGACGACCTGGTAACCGCCGCCAAATATATTCCCGTCGAGCGGCTCGGCTCGACCGACGACTGCGGTTTTTCGCCGTTCAGCGTTGACGTTAAACCGAAACACGGTTCGCCGGACGCGGCGCGAGACATCGCTTTTCAGAAGATCGAATCGCGCGTTAAAGGAACGCAGATGGCATCGGAGCAGCTCGGCGTCGCTTGAGCTAACCGCTGATCCGGCTGGGCGGGATACAAACGTCGTTTCGCCAAGCCGAAATTTCAAGACTTATTCAGGAAGTGAAATGAACGACTCGTTTCACTTCCTTTTTGACTTTAAACCGCAAATAATAAATTTTATTTTTGTTTTGAAAGGCGATAACAGCGGGAATAAAAGGATTGGTATGATTTGTTCGAAATAAAAATTCGAAATAAGAAAATACGTATAAATATATGAGCCGAGAAAAACTTTTTCTGCCGATTCTGTTGGGAACGAATCGCAAAGGGCGTGAAAGCGAGAACGTCGCCAACTGGTTGTTTGAAAAATTTAAGACTCGCGCAGAAGCGGAAACAAAGCTTTTCGACGCGCGATTTTAATTTGCCCGCGGACGAATACGGATAGGCTTTGAAAGACGATTTTCCAGAATGGCGTGATGCCGTCGTTCGCGCGGACGGGCTGGCGTTCCCGAAGATAATCATGGTTATCCGGGAAGTTTGAAAAGCGTTCTGGATTTGCTTTTGAAAGAATATATTCACAAAGCCGTCAGTTTGGTCGGCGTTTCCGCTTCGTCCTGGGGCGGAACGCGGGGCGTCGAAGCGTGCGAGCCGATGGTCAGGGAATTGGGTTTAGCCGTAACTTTTACTGATTTGAATTTTCCGCAGGTTCAAAACAAATTTGACGAAAACGGCAGACTGCTCGACGCCGCCTTTGACAAGCGCGCCGAAGATTTTCTTGATGAACTCGTGTGGATGAGCGGCGCGCTTCGTTGGGGACGCGAGAATTTGTCGTCCAGACATCACGAATAAATTTCGAAACTTGACTAAGCAAATCGTATATCCGATGCTGTTTATACAGCTTTTACTTTTAAAACAATCAAGGGAAGGAGAAACGAAAAATGGCAGAAGATACGGCAAAAAAATTTATTGACGCGCTTGGGAAATTGGAAAACGAACGCGATTTGGATACGATTTGCGCGTTGTTTGCGGAAGACTGCGACATTGCCAACGTTATAACCGAAGACAATGAGCGACAGACCGGCGCTCGCGCGTTTTGGCAAAGTTACCGCGACAATTTCGCAGATGTAAAATCGACTTTTCGAAACGAAATCATCACGGACAATCGCGCCGCGCTCGAATGGAACACAACCGGAACAAGTTCGGAAGGAAACGAATTTGAATATGATGGCGTCAGTGTTTTAGAAATTGACGGCGATAAAATTACGCGCTTTTGCGCCTTTTTCGACCCGAATAAATTGGGACGCCAAATAATCGAAGAGAAAAAGCAGACAGCGTAAAAGAAACGAACAAAAAATAAAACCTGAAGTTTGGATGAATTAAAATCAAACTTCCGGTTATATTCTTTGCATATCCGCTTGAAATTTAAGCAGAAACCTTTATTGGCGGCTCGCCGGAATTTCAAAATTGTACGTTTCGCCGTGTGCCAGATAAACAATTTTCTCGCTCAAACCGGCTTCTTCGGCGGCGCGTTTGAAATCTTCGAGCGGTGATTTAAAAACGTCGTAATCGTTGTAATGAATAGGAATAACGGTTTCGGGACGAATCAGCTTTATTGCTTCAACGCCTTCCTTGTCGTCCATAGTCAGCATCACGCCCATAATGCGCGTGCCGCCCAGATGAATCAGACCGAGATCAATTTCGGGAAAACGATTCGGTATTTCCTTCAAATCGTCAAAGATTAGCGTGTCGCCCGAAATATAAAGCCGGAGCAGACGTTTTCCGTCTGCAGTTTCAAAATCCAAAATGCTGCCCATCACATCCGGCAGCGCGAAATCAACCATCGCCGGACCGTGTTTTCCGGGCAGAGAAGTAATGCGCACGCGCGCCGCGCCTTTGTTAAATTCTGCCGTATCCCAAGTGTTCAGCCCGATACCGCCGCGAAAATTTCTCGCCTCAAGCTCACCAACCGCTTGAACGGTCGTAACAATCGGCAAATTTTTGTCGAGTTTTTCTTCGACAATCTGGTCGAAATGGTCGCCGTGATAATGCGACAAAACGCAAAAATCAATTGGCGGCAAATCTTCGATATTAATTGCCGGATTGGTCAGCCGCTCGCTTGTCAGACCGTAACCGAGATGAACGTGGTCGCCCGCATGCAGAAAATTCGGGTCGGTCAAAATCGTAAAACCGGCATAGCGGATAATAACGGTCGCCGTTCCGACAAAAAATACCGAGCCTTTATTTAAATCGGTATTTGAATTTGTGGACGCAGAAAGTTCGTGTATGTTCGTCATAAAAATCTCCCTTGTTCGTAAAATTATAAGTCGTCTTGTGTAAGGAAAACTTATCACATAAATTTTCTAACAAGCAAGGTTTCTTTGCGAATAAGTAAATACGGAGAAGATTAAAAGGCGTTCTTAACCCGGGCTGAACTCCAAGCGCGAGCGACTTTTAACAACTGATTAATGTGTTGCCGAACGACGGAATTAGAGAATTATAAAGTTAGTTTTTCGGTACGTTCTCACCAATTGTCCAGACGATAACCGAACTTGAAAGTCCTAAACCGGAAAGTCGTCCAGCCATAATCACAATCGTTTCGCCTTTGGTTACTGCTTCGGATTTTAGCAGCGTTTTTTCGCCTTCCTTGAGCATTGCTTCGGTCGTGTTCGTGTCTTCGTGGCAAAGCGGCTCGACGCCCCAAATCAGCGCGAGCTGATTGCGAACATCGTCGGAACCGGTCAATGCAAACGTCCGCAACCCGGAACGAATGCTCGAAAGGCGACGCGCCATTAAACCGGATTCGGTAAAAACCGCGACTTTATCCGTCAGCTTTTCGCGCGCGCAAAAGGCGGCGGCTTTACACAATGCCTGCGAAGTCCTGCCGGTCGGCTCTTCCGTAAATTTTACGGGACGCTTGAGTTTTGTCGTCTTGACGGTTTCCGCTGCCATGATAATTCGCTCCATCGTCTCGACCGCTTCGACCGGGTATTTTCCAGAAGCGGTTTCCGCCGAAAGCATCACGGCATCCGTTCCGTCCCAAACCGCGTTCGCCACGTCGGATGCTTCGGCGCGCGTCGGGCGCGGCTCGAAAATCATTGATTGCAGCATTTGCGTTGCAGTTATCACGAATCTGTCTTTTATTACAGCTTTTTCGATAATCTGTTTCTGATAAACCGGAACGAGTTCGACGCTTGTCTCGACGCCTAAATCGCCGCGCGCGACCATTACGCCGTCGGTCGCGTCCAAAATCGAATCAAGATTTTCAATCGCTTCCGCCTTTTCGATTTTTGCCACAAGCAGCGGTCTGCCGAGTTCGCGCTTGTTTAGCTTTTTGATTAAGTTTTTGACTTCCAGACAATCTTCCGCCGTGCGAACAAACGAAAGCGCGATATAGTCAACATTCTGCAGCATCGCCCATTCCAAATCCGTGCGGTCTTTTGCCGTCAGCGACGGAATCGGAAGCGTCGTGTTCGGCAAATTTATTCCTTTGCGCTCATACAATAAACCGCCGTTGACGACTTTTGTTCTCACGTCGGTTTTTGTAAGCGAAGTAACTCGCAGTTCGATTGCGCCGTCGTCGAGCAAAATCCGCGTTTTAGGTTCAGCTAATTTCGGCAAATCCTTAAAGTTTGTCGAAACTTCGCGTGCGTTTCCTTCGATGTCGCGCGAAGTAATCACGAATTCCGCCCCGTCTTCCAACAAAACGGGAGTTGCGTTTTGCAGAAGTCCGGTGCGTATTTTCGGACCCGAGAGGTCAACCAAAACGGCGAGCGGTTTGTTCAATTTTTTCGCCGTCGCACGCGCGTTCTCAATAATGGCAGCGTGTTCCGTTTGCGTTCCGTGCGACATATTTATCCGCACGGCGTTCAATCCCGCATTAATAAGTCGTTCGATAACTTCCGGCGTATTCGATGCCGGTCCGAGTGTAGCTAAAATTTTTGCTCGTCTCATAAAAAAATAAATGTCTGAGGTTAGATGTTAGATGTTAGCAAGATAGTTTTCAACTGACATCCGGTTTGCCGGTATCTAACATCTTTTCTTTTTGTAAGTAATTCATTACGGTTGCAACAAACGTCGAATGCGACCACGTCAGCGGTGAAACGGAAACGGCTTCGCCTGTGAACGGGTGAACTTGCTCGGCTAAAATTCCCGAAGGCAGCGCGCGTTTTGTTGTCCATTCCAAAATCTCAAGCGCGCCTTTCAAATCTTCCGATTTTTCGGCAACGGCAATCCGATAATCAGCCAGCCAAAGCGTACAGATGAACCACACATTTCCCGCAACTTCTTTGGAAACAGACATATAATCGTCATTTTCAAAACGCGCCAAGCCGCCGATTTCCGTGTTAATCCAAAGTTTTTGTTCGACGGCGCGCATAGTGTTTTTAACCATTTCGTCTTTCGCGTCAAACGCACCGAAATAAAACGCTCCGAAAAGCGAAGCGTCAACACATCCGTCGGCTTCAAAATGCCCGTCGCCGTTAAAATTCAGAGCGCGCAAAAATCTCCCGTGTTCGCGACTGTAGAGATGCTCGCGCATCGCTTCGACGATTTCATCAGCCGCTTGGTTATATTTGCTCGAACGTTTGGATTCACCGAAAAGACCGGCGAATTTCGCTGCCGCACGCAGACCGCCAACCACCGACGCGCATGTAAAAGTATGGATTCCGCGCCGGTCTTCCCATAAATTCCACGAAGGTTTCGGCAGCTTTAAACGTTCATCGCGGAAATCCGTCATAAATTCGGCACATCTGACGACGAGCGGATGGTAGAGTTTGTGCATAAACTCTATATCGCGGAATCTTTCGTAATGCTCCCACAAAGCCCAAATGACGAGCGCGGTTTCGTCTTCCTGAATCGGCACGAGCCGCCGTTTTTCATAAACGTCCCAAGCCGCGTGCCAACCCGAAGCCACCGTTCCGTCAGCGTTGTATTTCTGCAGAAAATAACCTTCTTTCGAGACGATTTTTCCGCACAATTCAAAAAATTTTCTGGTCAAAAAAGGATAATTGGTAAGGTCGAGAGAGCGCGCGACGAGCGCGCCGTCGCGTGTCCAGAGATAACTGTAATGGTCGGTTGCTCGCGTCGTAACGTCTGAATCGTTTGCTGCGAGAATCGCGCCTTCATTGTCAATCTGAGTTCGCATAACGAGCAGCGAACGCTTGTACAATTCGATTATTTCAGGCGATAAATCGCCGAAATCCGTATTGTTTTTATTAACCCAGGCGCGCCAGTAATTTTCCGTATAACTTAAAAAATTTCGCGGCTTCTGTTCGCTGATATGTTTATTCAGACGGCAAACTTCGGCGTGTGAAGTTCCCGCGCAAATCCAATAATAAAATTCTTTTGTTTCCAGTGCCTGAAGAGTAATGTAAATTCCGAGAGTCGAATCAACCGAGCCTTCGGTTATCGCGCTGCCGTTTTGTAGAATGCCGTCTTCCGCGTCGCGCCAAGTTCCTTCGTTGTTTTGAAAGGCTTTCCTTCCGGTCGAAAAAACGTCGAAGTGCGGCTCGGTGTTTATCAAAAAATAGCGATGTTTTTTGTAATGAACGAGTGCGAGACTTTCCGGGTCGTAGAAAGCCGTGTCGCCGATTTTGTTTTCGTAGATGCGAAAGTCCTGATGCAGAAAAACGCGGATTTCCCGCGCCCTTTCAAGCAGATTAGAAACGCGCACGCGCCGCAGAAATATATTTTCGTGGCTTGCAACCGTGTCGTTTGAAACAATTTCCAAACCTAAATTTTCATTTGTGAGTTTTACGTCCGTTACAAGTGTTTCAGGCAAATATCGTAGTTTTCTTTGCCAGTCGTCCGCAAAAATCCAGGAAAACGCGCCGTCCGCCCAAACGCCGAACCGAAACGGAAAACCTTCCGTGTGATTTTCCTGCCCGACGTGCGGAAAGAAGATATCGCGGATTTGATATTTGTCGTCGAAGGTTACGAGCAGCGAACCGTTTCCGACCGGAATGTCGCGCATAAATTAACTGATAAAAAATTGCCGAAAGCTACAACGAGTTTCCGCATTTTACATTTTATAAATTTGTAATCGCCTACATCCGATTGTAGCGGGAAAATTTTTGTTTTTCACGGCGAGTTGAGCGATTGAAAAAGCATTTTCAAGTTTTTGACTTTACCTAACGGTGGGATTTTTAAGAAATAAGCGGCAAATTTTTACTAATTTTTTCTGAACACGAAGTTTGCCACTTGTATCGGAAACGTCGTTTGCTCGTAGTTTATGGAGTTGAAATGTCGGTTGCTTTATTTCTCGGATTAATGTGTTTTTGATATATAATTCGTACGATGAAAATCAGCGGCATTTTACCAAAAACGATTCTTGACCGCGAACCAGAATGAAGGTTCCGATAATTTTATTATTATCTTTGCGCTTTACGATAAGCGTCATTTTTTTGCCTTTAATTCGCCCGATTAATCTTACCGGATAGCTGTTTGATTGCTCGTTTTGGCGTATCGGTCCGCCGTGTTCTTCAGTGTGCGTTCCTAAAACATTAAAATGGTGGTTTTTATCTAAAATTATTTTTTTGTCGATTGTTCCGCTTGCACAATCGTATTCGATTTTAGCGCCTTGTCCCGTAACTTCAATGCTAATATGTTTTCCTGCCCAGCTACCAATTATTGAATCATCCATTTTGGCGTTTGTTTTGTTTAACCGGGAATTATTATTAACTTTATTACCGGTGTCGGCATAACCGGAAGTAGGAAAAATTACAACACAAAGGACAAATAAAACTAGTAGCGCAAAGAGTTTGTTCATATGAAGTATGTTGAAATTTTTTATAAAATAAGGGGCGAGCATCTTTTGACACTCAACCCCATATTTTATAAATGACTGCGTATTATTGGCAGGTACTCAATTTGAACGAACCAATATAAGTACTCCAGTTAAATTGACCGTTGGACGGAATGAATTCGGTTGTAAAAACCATGGTGCAGCCGTCTACAGGGTCAACGCTTAACGTGCTGTAATCGCCCCAGCGCGTCAATGTACCGCCCGTTTGAACTCCCGGTCCTGTTAGAAGATTAGTTTCACCACCCAATACACCTAACGGATCCGCCGGTCCGCGCCCCGCATAACGGACGCTTGGATTGATGTTTGAGCTGTTAGAGACGTTATAACCGATACCGATGCCGCCGGTCTTGTCCATCGCCGCGCTGCCCATCCAGCGATAATTAGCATCCGGCGCATATGTGCCTTGCTGGTAAACCGTGGGAGTTGTCGTAGCGTTACGCAATTCATACCAGCGAACGGCTGTTGAACCGGCGTTTGCTACCGAGTGATTGATTAAAAGCGATTCGTGACCGTCGGCGAATTTGCGATAACTCAAACGATACATCAAGCGGTCAGCCAGTGAATCAAGTTGTTGGGTGGTTCCCGGTTGCGGTATGCATGTTCCACCCGAACAAGCTCTGGTGAAAGCCGCAACGCCGCCGACAGTTGCCGGACCCGAAAGCGTTCCGGTTCCGGCTGCCAGATTGTATGAAAATTTCCAGGAGAGCAGAGAACTTGTAGTAATGCTGAGAAGCGGAAGCGCCGTTCCAGCCGCCGGAAGCGTCGTGCCTTCAATGTCCGCCGGTTGCAAACTTCCGTAAGTGCTGCTCGTCTGCGCGCAAATCTGGTTTGCGGCTAATCCGGCAAGCATTTTCGCGCGGTCGAAAGCGCAGACTTTCGAGCCGGCAAACGTGCGCCCGCGAGCGAACATATTGTAGGTCATCACGTAACTGTCAGACCAAACACCCATTTTTCCGTAATCGTTGAAATCCCTCCCATACGAATATTCATAACGATTGTATGTGCCGGTCGGGTCGGGAGTCGTCGAAACGGCGATGCACTGCAGATAAGGCGCGGCTCCGGCGACGAATTGCGTCAGAACCCAGCGGTCAGCCATCTGGTCGTATTGAACAATCGGGTCACCATCGTTAGTTGTTTCGCACCTACCGCCGAAGCCTGCAAAGACGGCATTTCCGTTTTTCGGAAAGCCTGCAACTAAATTGAAACCGCTGATGGCATTGCTGGCATCTCTGGTCAAAGTATAAATTGCATAGCGCGAATTAACCCATTGTACGTAGTGATTAGGTCCTAAATCTCCGGTCGTGTCGGGCGGAGCAACGCGGGCATTGGGGTCTACTCCAACTCCGGTTGTGGAGGCTTTCGGCTCGACAACGGCAGAAGTTGATCCCATACTGCGTTGCGCCAAAGGGTCAACGGTTGAAGGATTGGCGTTGCCTACCGGCTCCGGTCGTCCCGGCTCGAAATCTTTACCTTCTCTCGGAACAGCAGAATTTATCGGGTCGACTATATCTCGTAACGGACGTTGACTTCTATCAAAATGAACTGCATTACTGACTTCAGCACGATGCTCCTCGCTTTGACCTTGAGCAAATGCCGAAAAGGGTATTAATAAAGCGATAAACATTGTCATTATCGCAATTGGCGCTATTTTTTCTTTCATTCTATCTTTATCTCCTAATATACTTGAAAATTTTTTGAACTTGGAAACCTATTTGGCACGCTACGACTTATTCAGTTGCTTCAAAATTGGTAAATCAACTGAAATTCGATTCGCGGTGTGACCATTTTATCTCTAAAACTAAAGTAAAAATTGCTAACTGATTATTATTGCTAACGTAATTATTTAGAACGAACCGACATTGTAGATTCATTCAAATGATTTCCAATGAAGTTTGCACCAATCTTAAAATAATAAGATATAGGAGTTAGGTATTCTATAAGGGGGTAGAATGTTAGGATTATATTTCATTACCGAGTAAATGTCAACAACTTTTTAGTCGAATCATAAAATAGTTCAAAATCAAAGGGCAGAGTTCCGATAATGCAGTTACGCTCTCCTGCAGTTATCTGTTTTTATGACACAACTGAAGTAATTCGACAAATTGCAATATAACCGCGTCAATCTCGGTAGAGAAGCAATCAAATTGATATAATAAAAACATGGAGCGTGATGCCGAAAAAAAGAAGAAGGTAAATTATTCCAACGCCTGGCAGGAAGCGAGAGATTTAATTTGGGCGTATCGCTTCAGGCTCGCGCTCGGCGGCGTTCTGATGATTGTAAGCCGACTTGCGGGACTTGTTTTGCCGGCTTCGTCGAAATATTTTATTGACGAAGTGATTACCAAACGACATTTCGAGATGCTGAAATGGATTGCTTTGGCAATCGGATTTTCGACACTGGTTCAGGCTTTAACATCCTTTGCGCTAACACAAATTTTAGGAATTGCGGCGCAGCGCGCGATTACGGAGATGCGCAAGCGCGTACAGACACAAATCGAGCGCCTTCCGGTCTCATATTTTGATTCGACGCAGAGCGGACAGCTTATTTCGCGCATTATGAATGACGCCGAAGGCATCAGAAATCTCGTCGGAACGGGTTTAGTTCAATTAGTCGGAAGCATCGTGACAGCTTTGATTTCAATCGGCGTTTTGTTTTATATCAATTGGCGTCTGACGAGTGTAACGATTGTGGTTCTTGCGGCGTTCGGCGGCGTTCTCGCCTTTGCATTCAAAAGACTGCGCCCGATTTTTCGTGAAAGAAATATAATTAACGCCGAAGTTACAGGGCGGCTTACTGAAAGTTTGGGCGGCATTCGCATTGTCAAAGCATACACGGCTGAAAAACGCGAAGAACTTATTTTCGCACGCGGCGTGCATAAACTTCTGCGAAACGTTGCCAAATCAATGACCGGCGTTTCGGCTGTTACGGCATTTTCGTCTCTGGTAATCGGCGCGGTAAGCGTTGTAATGATTTTAGTCGGAGGAAATTCCGTAATTGCCGGCGAGATGACCATCGGCGATTTGTTTATGTATATTTTTTTCACCGGCTTGATGGCGTTTCCGATAATCGAATTAAGCTCAATCGGCACGCAAATAACAGAAGCGTTTGCCGGACTCGACCGCATCCGCGAAATTTTAAGTAAAGAAACAGAGGACGACGAAGACGCGAACCGAGTCAGTTTGCCGAGCGTCCAAGGCGCAATCACATTTGAAAATGTCTTCTTTGAATATGAGACGAACACGCCGGTTTTGCGCGGCGTTTCGTTCGACGCGGCAGCGGGAACGACGACTGCATTAGTCGGTTCGAGCGGTTCGGGTAAATCAACAATATTGAGTTTGGTTTTGAATTTCATTCAGCCGAGTGCAGGAAAAATTCTCGTTGACGAAGTTGATTTACAGGAAATAAAACTGCGTGATTATCGTCGTAATTTAGGCGTCGTGCTACAAGAAAATTTTCTGTTCGACGGCACGATTTTGGATAACGTCAAGTTTTCCAATCCGCAGGCGAGTTTCGATGAAGTAAAAGAAGTCTGCCGCATTGCTTACTGCGACGAATTTATCTCGCGTTTTGAAAAGGGTTACGACACAATCGTCGGCGAGCGCGGCGTTAAACTTTCCGGCGGTCAAAAACAACGCATTGCAATTGCGCGCGCGCTGCTTGCCGACCCGAAGATTTTGATTCTCGATGAAGCGACATCAAGCCTCGATTCCGAAAGCGAAATGATGATTCAGGAAGGCTTAGATAATTTGCGACGCGGGCGCACGACATTCGTCATCGCGCATCGCCTTTCGACCATCAGAAGCGCCGACGAAATTCTCGTCGTCGAAGCCGGCGAAATCGTCGAAAGCGGAACGCACGAACAGTTGCTGGCAATTGGCGGGCGCTACAAACAGCTTTACGATAAGCAATATCAATTCGAGCGAAATCAATTCATCAATCCGGGCGAAGATTTTACACCCGCAAATGAAGGAAAAAAACGACGTATTGTGTCGAGCGCACCGTGATTATAGTTTGCTTTCGCAATTCTAAAATTTTCAATCGTTTGAATAAAAAATAAAATTACAAAAATGAAAATTATTGTCATCGGCAGCGGTTTCGGCGGTCTCGCCGCGGCAATTCGACTTCAGGCGCAGGGACATCAGGTAACGATTTTGGAAAAGCGCGACAAAACCGGCGGGCGCGCTTATGTTTACGAGCAGGACGGTTTCACCTTTGACGGCGGTCCGACAATTATCACCGCTCCCTGGCTGATTGATGAGTTGTTTGAAATCGCCGGAAAGAAAACGAGCGATTATGTTGAACTAGTGAAAATCGACCCGTTTTATAATATTCGCTGGGAAGACGGCAGCGTATTTAATTACAACGACAACAAGGAAAATCTTCTTGAACAAATCCGCAAAATCGCGCCGGACGAGATTGAAAATTATAAGCGTTTCGCCAATGATTTGGGCGAAATTTACCGTGTCGGTTTCGATTTGATTGACAAGCCGTTTCACACTGTCGGCAGCATGTTAAAGGTTGTGCCGCAAATGGTTAAGCTGCGTTCGGATAAATCGGTCTATAAATTTGCGAGCAAGTATTTTAAGAACGAAAAACTGCGCGAAGCGTTTAGCTTTCACCCGCTTTTAATCGGCGGAAATCCTTTTACTGCGACTTCGATTTACGCGATGATTCACGAGTTAGAGCAAAAATTCGGCGTCTGGTTTGCGATGGGCGGAACGGGCGCGCTCGTCCGCGCTTTGAGCGATTTATTTCAAGACATCGGCGGCGAGATTTTTCTCGAAGCCGAAGTTGGTGAAATTTCGATTGACGAAAAAAGAAAGGCTAACGGCGCAAAGTTGAAATCAGGCGAATTTATCGAAGCCGATGCCGTCGTGTCGAACGCCGATGTCGCTTTTACTTATTTGAATTTAATACCCGGAAAGTTTCGCCGGAAATACACAGACAAAAAAGTAAAGCGAATGACTTATTCGATGTCGCTGTTCGTCATCTATTTTGGAACAAATAGAAAATACGAAAATATGGCGCACCACGAGATAATTATGGGGAAACGTTATCGCGGGCTGCTCAACGATATTTTCGTGAATAAAACTCTGGCGGAAGATTTTTCCCTTTATCTGCATCGTCCGACCGCAACCGACGAATCGCTTGCGCCCGACGGCTGCGATTCGTGGTATGTCCTCTCGCCCGTGCCGCATCTCGGCGCGACGATTGATTGGACGACGCAGGCAAAACCTTACCGTGATTCGATTATAAATTATCTGGAAAAGAATTATATGCCCGAACTTTCAAAGCATATCGTCAGCGAGCATTATATTGACCCGCTGCATTTTGAGGGAACTTTGAACAGTTATCTCGGCAGCGCGTTTTCCGTCGAGCCGACGCTTTTCCAATCCGCGTATCTGCGCCCGCACAACCGCAGCGAAGACATCTCGAACCTTTATTTCGTCGGCGCGGGAACGCATCCGGGCGCGGGAATGCCGGGCGTGATTTCGAGTGGAAAAATTGTCGGAAACCTTATCGGCAGAAACATTTAACATTTATCATTTAACATTTATCAGTTATCATTTGTTATTGAACATTTGTTGTTTATCAATCGTTACCAAAAATTGAGTATTTCGGATTTGGTAAATGATAAATGTTAAATGGTAAATGAAAATCTGGTATTGGACGAAAACATTATTTTTAATTTTTATAGGCGCCGTTGTCGTTTGGCTCGGTTACGAAGTTTTGACATTTCCGAATGTTGCAAAACTTCGGACGGAAAATCCGACGACTTCATCAATGATTGAATATCGTATTTCCGAAGCTGTTGACGAAAAACGCGAGCCGCGTAAGTATCAAATCTGGATGCCGATTCAGCAGATTTCCCCAAGTCTGCAGCGGGCAGTTTTGGCGGGCGAAGATACGCATTTTTTTCAGCACGACGGTTTTGATTGGGATGCGATTGAAAAGGCTTGGGACGAAGCACAAAAGGAAGGCGAAAAAGAGGCAAAAGCCGAAGGTGATTTCGACCCGAACGATTGGATTCCGCCGATGCCGTCCTTCAAACGCGGCGCCTCGACGATTACGCAGCAGCTTGCAAAAAATCTTTATCTGAGCGAAGAAAGAAATTTCTTTCGCAAAGGACGCGAAGCCGTTATTACGTATTTTTTGGAAAAAGATTTGTCGAAAAAGAGAATTTTGGAGTTGTATTTGAACATTATCGAATGGGGCGACGGCATTTACGGCGCGGAAGCCGCATCGCGTTATTATTTCAACAAATCCGCTTCGAGTCTGACGGCGCAGGAAGCCGCTTATCTGTCGGCAATGATTCCGTCGCCGCTCAATGTTTTCAATCCAAAGAAAAATCCGAAGCGCGTCGTTCGCCGCCAGAAAGTTATTTTGCGCGGAATGAATTACGTTAAATTAGCTTATTAAAAATAATAACAACGGATTATGCGAAATTAAAGATTAATTTTATTTGTTTTTAATAATCTGTAATTTCGCATAATCCGTTGTATTTGATTCAGACAGTTTTTTACCCTGCCGCTGCACCTCGCGCCCGCGCCGCACCCGTTGCGCCTTTGATGTTCATTTCATTGAGAATCCAACCGGCACCGGCGAATTTCTCCGTAACAAACAAAACGTAGCGAATATCAACAGCGATAGTGCGTCCGACATCTTCGTTGTAGAAAAGGTCGTTGCCCAATCCTTCGTAATTTCCGTCAAAAACCAGACCGACTTGCTCTCCGTAACCGTTCAAAACCGGACTGCCCGAATTGCCGCCGATAATATCGGTCGTCGCCAGAAAATTGACCGGAACTGTGCCGCCCGAGCCGAATCTGCCGAAATCCTGCGCGCGCTGCAAATCTTTCAATTTTTGCGGGGCGTCAAACGGTTCGACGCCCGTGTCTTTTTCAATAATTCCTTTGAGCGTCGTGAACGGGCTGTAACGGACGGCTTCACGCGGGCTGTAGCCTTTGATATTGCCGAAGCTGAAACGCAAAGTAAAATTAGCGTCCGGGTAAATGTTGCGAGTGCCGCTCATCTCCGTCATTCCTTGTATATAAAGCAATCTGAGGCGGTCGATTTCTGAGCTGAATTTCACCGTGCGCGCCGACAGAGCATTTCTTTCCTGCGCCAAAGCCGTCATAAAGCTGACGATATTCGGATACTTTTTCTGTAAATCTTTCGCAGACATATCGTAGAGTCTGACCACTTTTTCGGGTGTGTCGAAGTTTTCCTTTTCGGCGATAGATTCGGCAAAAGTTTCTTCGGCAGCGCGGCGTTCTTTGCCCTGGAAACGATTAAAAAGATTTTCCGCCGCCTCGAACTTTTGACCGGCAGGCAATTCCGCCAATTCACGTAAGAAAAATTTAAGCACTTCGCGCTCGAAAACCGGTTCGCGGTCTTTGTATGCAGTTTGAATTTCGCCGAGTTTCTGCTGTTTTTCAGCCTGCGTTAATTTTCTTTCTTGCTCGACGGCTAAAACTGCGTCATATACTTGTTTAAAGACCGGCGTTACAGTCGAGTTCGGCGTTGCAAATGAATTTGGAAATCTCTGCAAAATTACATCCCGCCGCGCGGTCGGATAAGTTTCATCGGACAGGCGTTTGAGATTGTTCAAAAGCTCACCGTATTTGTCCTGGCGCTGTGGACTGGCATTGATCCAGGCGGCGAATCTTGCTTCTTCAGCCTGTCTTTTCACTACCGTATCTCCGCGCCGCAGGGCAATCTGACCGCCTTCATAAATTTTTGTGGAATTGTCCAGACTGGCAATGTCGGATTGAAATTTGATACGTTTTTCGTCATTCTCCTCGCCAATCATTCGCAGCGCGTTGCTTCTCGCTGCCAGATATTTGTTGAGAAAAGGGAAGTTGACGTTTTGCGCGTAATTAATCGACTGGCTTTCACGATAACGCGCTGTGCCGCCCGGATAACCCAAAACAAAAACGAAATCGTTTTCTTTGACACCGCCGATATTAATCGTCAAAAACTTTTTCGGTCGAAACGGAATGTTGTTTGGTGAGTATTCGGCGCTTGTTCCGTCCGGCGCGGTGTAAGCTCTTAAAAAAGTAAAATCGCCAGTATGACGCGTCCATTCGAAATTGTCCGGGTCGCCGCCGAATACGCCAATGTTACGCGGCGGCGCATAAACGACGCGCACGTCTTTTATCTGCATCGTTTGATAAAGATAATGAAAAAAGCCGTTGTTTAGCGATTGGATGCGAATCGTCGAGCCTTTCGGCGCACGAGCTTGTTCCTGCTGCTGAAGCTCCTGCGTGTTTTTCTTGATAACTTGAGTAAGCGCATCGCCTGTCAAATTCTCGGTGCCGCGTTTGATTTTTGCAGTTACATCTTCGACGCGCTGTGTCATATTCACCAAATAATTTTTGGCTGGCAATTCTTCAGTGCGTGAATTTGCTTTGAAGCCGATTTCGGCGTAATTTCGCTGCGGCGTCGAAGCCGACACAAGCGCGTCGTAACCGCAGTGATGATTGGTTAAAATCAAACCTTGCGGCGAAACAAATTCCGACGTACAGCCGATACTCAAACTGACGACCGCTTCGGTCAATCCACCGCCGTTCGGGTTGTAAATATCCGAAGGCTTGATACGCAAACCTCTTTTTGCCAGCGGCAGACGGCTGATTTGGTCGGGCATATACATTCCTTCGTCAGGCTTGGCAAACGCCAGCGATACGGATGAAAGCCCGATGGTCAGCATCAAAATCAAAGACGCAAAATAATTAATCTTTAAGCGCATATTTTAATCGAATCCTCTTTGTTTAAAAATTTAGTGAAGCTTTGGGTTTGATTTTACTAGAAAAACCGGAAAATGTCTTTTAGAGGTTTTATGTCAGCCAAAAACGAAAGAACGGTTCAAATCGTAATTGACGGTAACGAAGCCAAAAATAAAAAGGCGTGCCGAAATAGCCGCCTTTTTATTTTAATTTAAATACCGATTTATTTTGCGTTCAACGCCGCAATTTCGGTAGGCGCAGAGGAAAGAAAGAGGCGCGGGTTAATTGGTTTGTCGTTGAGACGAATTTCAAAATGCAGATGTGCGCCCGTAGAACGTCCTGTCGAGCCGACTAAACCGATTAGTTGTCCGCGTTGGACGTTCATTCCGGCTTGGACTGCAAAACCGGAAAGATGTCCGTAACGCGTTTTTAAACCGTTGCCGTGGTCAATCTCAATCATATTGCCGTAACCGCCATACCATTCGGCTTTGATTACAACTCCATTGGCAGGCGCGACAATCGTATCGCCCTTTTCGCCGTCAATGTCGATTCCGGGATGAAACTCAGACGCGCCCCCGCCAAATGGATTGCGGCGAAATCCGAATTCATTGTTGATTTTGCCGAAATGCGCCCACATAGTCGGCAGAAACGCCAGGTTTCCGGTTTTTGCCATCATCCGAACTTGCGCTCCCATCGAATTTTGTTGAGCTTCGTTTTCTGCCGGAGTCAATCGAAGCGCAGAATCCGGTCCGCCGTCATCATAAACAATATCCAAATCGCTTTCGGGACGGTCGTAACTGATTGATTTATGTTCGGCTTTTTTATTGTTTTGGACAGAGTTTGCAGTTTGATTGGGGGTGGTCGCGGCGGCTTCGGCGGAAACATTAGCATCCGATTTAGCTAAAGCCGTGTTCTTTATAAAACCTGCGTAAGCGATTGAACCGATGCCGACGGTTAAAATTAAAACGGTTGAGAAGACGAAAAAAGATTGTTTGGAAATTTTGGATGTTCGAATATTGCTTTTTGTTTTATTTGAATTTGTAAATAGAAATGTATAAAAACGGGTATTATTTTGCACTACGCTTATCAAGCTCCTTTTTATGATTTCGTGCTGAAAGCATTTGAGTTTCAGCTGGACGGAATCACGAAAGCACAGCCTCTGGGCAACTAACGCGAATCCTTAAGGAAAGTTTTTGCGTGAAACACTCAAGAACTTTCTTTGGGGTTTTGAATTTAATGATTAATTCGTTTTGGACAGCAAGAATAAAAAATAACACAAATCGATGTAAATTACAAACTGTTTTCTTACAGGCTGAAACCAGTCTGGTTAAAATACGGCTTATTCTTTTGCTTTTCGATTTGCATTTCGGGTTCGCAAAAGCGCAAAACCGATACCAATCAAAAGTCCTACAAAAGCTAAAACAACAGCAAATTTAATTGCCATTGTAAGAAAGCCTACAAAAGCGATTACTTGTTTTAATAGTGTAATGATGAGAGCTAAAATGACGAAAACGCTTCCCCATTTTCCAGTAGCTTTTAACCATGTCGGCATAATACAAACTCCTTAAATTGCTGATTTTCCAGTTCGGACGGTTTCAAACCTTAAATAACTGAAAACCGTACCGTTTATATAATACAAGATTTGCTATCTGTTTTTCCACGTCTTAGCACGAGTTTGAGTAACAAAATCGTTTTCGGTGTCAAAATCTTCGGTGCGAAAACTTACGTCGCCGAGCGTACCGACCGATGTTTGAGCATTACCTTGACCGGCAAATTGCGCCCATTTTTGCTCGCTCTTCTTTGGTTTAAAGACATAATCGCGTAATAAATAAACGCCCAAACCGACGAGCGATATCGGCAAAATTCCGCGAATTAAAAATCGCAAATTAAAAAAAGCCTGCAAGAAAAACGACGCGCCGAGAAGTGTTAAGACGACGCCCCACAACTTAGGGTTGCCGGAAAATCTTTGCTCGACAATATTTTCTGCGCCGTCGGGTGTTACGCCGGAACGAAGAAGCTGCGCGGTTCGAAACGAATCGAGCGCGGCAAAAAGCCACATTCCAAGAAATCCGAGAACAAAGAGCGGCATTCCGTTGGTTAAAACCGCCATTTGAAAAAATCCTGCAAAAACAGCGAAATAAATCAAAGCCTTCGAGGTTTGCCCGTTGTAAGCCGCACCGAGTCCGGGGCAGAAGAGCGATAAAAGCATGGCGGTAAACGGCGAAGTTTGTCTTTTAACAATCGGTGCATAAGAGGATTGATTGTAATTTCTAAGCAGTTCGACGCCTGACACGATGCAATCCTGACAAAACGGAAAACCTTTGATACGGTGGTCGCACGCCGGACACAAAGGTTTTCCGCATCCGTTGCAATTGACCGTTGCCGCATTTTGTCCGTGATATGCACAATTCATTATTTGCTTTCCTCATCCTTAACGTAAGTTCCGCTGATTGGTTCTTGATTTGATTTCTGCTGTATAGCTGGTGCTGCTCCGCCCAAAACCATTCCTGCGCTTTGCTGGTAGGTTTGCTCGGCTAATTCAAAACTTTTTTGATAAACGCCGGTCAAAGAGCTGTCAGCCGAAACCGTCTGACTGAAAAACAGCGCCGCGAAAAGCAACATCATCGCAACCGGCGCAAGCTGCGGCAGCGATATTGGGAAGCTTAATGCGCGAATCCATTCCGACACCTGCGATGCCCAGGATGCCTTTACAGTTTGCGCCTCGGTCGTGCCGATTGTCGCCTGCAAAATTTTTGCCTGTAAGTTTGGCGGAATCGGTAATTCGTCCATTTTGTAAGTGTAACAAGCAGCGATGGAACGCACGACTTCGCCCGGCAAATCCGTGCATCGCTCGCACAGGGCGGCGTGGCGTTCCCAGCGATGAAAAATCACTGCGGGCAGAAAGCCGTCAAAATAATCGGTCAAATATTCTTCAAACTGCTGGCAATTCATCGCCGCTTCCGGCGTCGTTATCGAAAAAATGCGCGCTTCGAGATTGGTTAATGAATATTTCGGCGCTGAAATTTCGCGGCACATCGCCAGCGCGTCCTTGACTTCGTTCAAAAGCGTATAACACAAAGGACACCGCAAAGCATGCGCGGCAACGGCTTTGTGCGTTTCTCTGTCCAAATTTGCGTCCAAATAATCTGTTAAAACCTGTTCAAATTCGGTGCAGTTTATTATTTTTTCGTTTTCATAAGTCATAAATCAGTTGTCGGCAGTCAGATGTCGAATGTCAGATATAAAATCTCTTGCTTATCTCTTATCACACATTAACTACGCGCATTCGGCGCAAAATCTTCGCCAGTTCAATTCGTCCGCGGTTGATTCTGGATTTCACAGTGCCTTCGGCAATTTTCAAAACGTCAACGATTTCCTGGTAACTCATCTCTTCGATGTCGCGCAGAATCACGCACGTTCGCAAATCCTGCGGCAGTTTGTCAATCGCTTCCTGCACTTGCGCGCGTAGTTCACGCCGCTCAATTTCCTTTTGCGCCGAACTGCCGACTGCGCGCAAATGAAACGTATGGTCTTCAACATCGTCGGCATAGGAATTTTGCGGGTTGCGCTGCCGATGACGGTAATCGTCAATTATCAAATTTCTCGACAGACGCATCAGCCAATTCGCCAAATCGCCTTGTTTCGCGTCGTATTGGTCGAGCGATTTGAAAATGCGTACGAAAACTTCCTGCGTTAAATCTTCCGCCGCTTCGATGCTTGACGTAAAACGGTAAGCGAGATTAAAAATCCGTCGCGAAAACGTCGAGACAATTTCTTCCCAAGCCGTGCCGTCGCCTGCCCGACACCGCCGTACAAGGTCTGCACCGCTGCTTTCCATAGCTATTGCTGTTGCTTTTAATGCTTCCAACCGGTTTGTTATCTCCAAAAAGCGAATGCCCTGTGGTAAAAAGCAACAAAGCGTTACATCTGCTCTGTCAATAATTTTCTACGAGCGGGCAAAAAGAAAAGTTCCAAAGAATATGAATGGTTAATTTAGGTGATTTTTAAGCCTCGTATAAATCCAGTAAATTAAATTTATAAAAATAAAAAAGCGGACGGAAATTAACGCGCCCGCTTTTATAAATTAAAATCAGAAATTAATGATTAGCGTTTGCCGTTGCCGCATTTGCGTTTGAATTAATGTTGACGGCGGAATTGACGACATTAACATTTGTCGTTGTCGTCGCAATCGGCTCGGATTTGCCGCAGAACCAGGAACCCAGAGCGATCATCAAGCCGAGCAGAGCAAGCGGAATAATCCATTTCAAAGGCGAGTCGTCATTTACTACATCGTCGCTCAAATCATCAATATTTCGATTAAGCGCACTTCCCGTCGTTCTGTTGTCCGGTGGTCTCGCGCCGGTATCGTTAAACTCGCTGGCGGCTGTTCCGACGCGGTCAAAGATTTGACTGGCTGTGGTCGTTCCGGCAACTCCCGTTGCGCCAACAGCTGTTACGCCTCCGGCGTTCAAACTGCTTTGATAATCGTTAACTTGAGAAAGCACATCGTTTTCGCCGGGCAATTCACCGTTCGGCGTCAAATTATCAACGATATGCGGAATCATATATGCGGTCGCCGAGGTCGTCGTCTGGTAATCCCCGCCGACTCGATTGTTAATATCTCGGAGCGTGTCCGCGCCCAAAGCCGATTCTAATTGTTCATTGGAAATCGGTGTGTTCGCGTCAGAATTTACCCAGGAAGAAGAAACGTCGCCCAAACCTGCTCGGCTAAATCTATCAAGAAAACCGCTCAAACCGCCGCGCGAAGTGTTTGTTATCAAACCTAAAACGGCGGCGAGCAAAGTTTCCGTTTTGTCACCCAGATTAAATTTCGTGCGAGTGTCGCTAAGTATCGAATCAAACAAAGCCATCTATTTTTTTCTCCTTTTATTTTTTTGTCGAAAAAACGCTTAAATCAATTGTAATTATAAACCGGCAATTTAAAAACCGTTTGAATTGCCGGAAATCAGTGCAAAAAACTCAAGAGATAGCATTTATTTACAGCCGTTTACAATGTTGACGCCATTGTTTCCCAAGTTCAACAGTTTCGTCAAGTTTCTGCTGCAATTGTCGGCGTTTATTTTCGATTTCGATTTGGTCGGCATCTTTTTCGACCGAAATCGGTTCGGCAAAAAAAACCCGCGCGCGCGTGAACGGTTTTGGAATTTGCAGCTTGTCCCAACTGTTGATTGTCCAGAAGTTTTGCGGCTCAATCAAAAACGGCAGTACCGGGTTTCCGGTTTTTTTCGCCAGCAGAATAGCGCCGTTTTTGGCGACGTAACGCGCGCCTTTCGGTCCGTCAACCGTAAAACACATTGCCAAATCTTCGCGCATCAATCGAATCATTTTCACCAGCGCGCCGACACCGCCGCGCGTCGAAGAGCCGCGAACCGCGCCGAAACCGAGACGCTGTATAAAACGCGCGATGTATTCGCCGTCAAAACTCTGCGAAGTTATCACGACAATTCCGCGATTTCGCAAAAACCAGACGGACGGGAAAATCCGGTTGTGCCAGGTTGCGTAAATCGGAATTTTGCCGTCTTGCTCGATTTTTTGCAGATTTTCCAAGCCTTCGACCTCAGACCGAAGAGTTTTCCCAATCAATTTTATCAAGCCATAAAAAGCCAAATCTGCCGAACGAATTGAGAAACGCTGCCTGAAAGAATATTCGTCGAGCGAAGCAAATCTATAAATTTTATTCTTTTCCTGCGACATTCGATTAGAAAATTACTAACAATTCGGGTTATTATTTGCAACAAAGGAAAACCGTTTGTCGTAAATTTTTTTAAGCGGCGCGATATTTCCCAATAAAAAACATCTGAAAATGCAAAGAAAATTTCTCATCATTGACGACCACGACAATTTGAGTAGCGGACTGAAAAAAGTTTTCGACCAGCTCGGACATTTTGTCGAAACAATCGAAACGCGCCGCGAAGCGATTGAATTAAAGGAAATTGACAAGTTCGACGTGGTAATTACCGACCTCGACAATGTTGACGCAATTCCCGAAGTTGTCCAATCCGACGAGCAAAATAATGATTGTTTGCCAGAAGTCGAAACACACACACCCTCCGAACACATCCGCGCTTTCAAGATTTGCGCTACGAATTTCAACCGCGAAAACTTTGATGAAAACGAATTGAAAAATCTTTTTGAAACGATTTTGAATTACAAGGCGCAATTTGTCGATAAAATTGAACGGATGAAAAATCTGCGCGAAAAAATCGAATTCGAGTTTCCAAGCGCAATTTCCCTGATGCACTCGATTTTGGATTATTTGACCAGGCGCGTGGAAAAAATCGGCGTCGTCGATGGCGATAACTCGCATCTTTTCATCGCTTTGGACGAAGCCTTTGTCAACGCTGTCAAACACGGCAACAAATTTAACTGTGAGAAAAACGTACGCATTGCGGCTGAAATTTCCAAGCGAGAAGCGCGCTTCACCTTTGAAGACGAAGGCGAAGGCTTCGATGTGGCGGCGATTCCAGACCCGCGCGACCCGGAAAATCTTTTCAAAACCAGCGGGCGCGGTGTTCTTCTGATTCACAATATTATGGACGAAGTGCATTACAATAAGCGCGGCAATCGTCTTGAAATGGTAAAAAAAACGGAAACGCAAAAAGCCGACCGGTAAATATGTTTTATCCAAATTGCGCCGCAAACAATTCTACGGAGCAAAAATTCTGTCGTTCTTGCAGTTTGAATCCGGAAAAATCCGCCGAGTCGTTGCTCGAACAAATTCCGAACGTAGAAAACTCGACTGAACTTCTTTTTATCGAAAACAAAAATCGAAAAATCAAATGAAAATAACAATTGGACAAATCAATACAACCAATGGCGACATCGAAGGAAATGTCGCCAAAATTTTAGACGCAATCGAAAAAGCTAAAACCGACGGCTCGGATTTGATTGTTTTTCCCGAAGTTGCCACGCACGGTTATACTTCGTTTGATTGGTTTTTGGATAAAGACATCATCGAAACGATCGAAGAACCTTTACAAAAAATCATTGCGGCGACAAAAGGAATTACGGCTGTCGTCGGAACTGTTCGCAAAACCGGAGACGCAAACGGAAGAAGGCTTTTTAACTCGGCGGCAGTCTTTAACGACGGAAAACTGCTGGGATTTGCCGATAAAACTCTATTGCCCGAATACGACGTTTTTGATGACCCGCGTTATTTCGCACCATCAAACGCACGTAAAATGTTTGAAATTAACGGACGAAAAATCGGCGTTGTTGTCTGCGAAGATTTCTGGAACGATAAAACCTTCTGGAAAGAAAGAATTTACGAAGTTGACCCGACGGACGAATTAATAATGCAGGGCGCGGATTTAATCGTTTCATTAAACGCTTCGCCGTATAACAAAGGCAAGATAAAACTGCGCTGCGATATGGTCGCGCATCGGGCGCGTCAGCAGAAAAAGCCGATTGTTTTTGTAAATCTCGTCGGCGGAAACGACGGAATCATTTTCGACGGGGCAAGTCTGATTGCCGACGAAGAAGGCGATATTATCTTGCAGGCAAATGCGTTTGAGGAATTTGTAGAAACGGTTGAACTCGATGTTCACAAACCGGACGCGCGCGGAATTACCGGAAACGAATGCGAGACTATTCGGCAAGCGTTGGTTTTGGGCATCAAAGATTACGCGCGAAAAAATCGTTTTACGCGCTGCCTTCTGGGACTTTCCGGGGGCATTGATTCGGCGCTTGTTTCCGCTCTAGCCGCCGAAGCACTGGGCGCGGAAAATGTTTTGAACGTGATGATGCCGTCGCCTTTTTCGTCCGAAGGCAGCGTCAAACATTCGGAAGCGTTGGCAAAAAATCTGGGAATGCCGACCAGATTAGAGCCGATTTCCGCCGCGTTTGAAGTTTTATTGCAGCAAATGAATTTGCACAAACCAACGCACGGCGGCGAAAATCTCGCGGCGGAAAATATGCAGTCGCGTCTGCGCGGTGTAATTTTGATGACGATTTCCAACGCCGAAAATCGTCTTCTTTTATCGACGGGAAATAAATCCGAATTAGCTGTCGGCTACTGCACGCTTTACGGCGACACGAATGGCGGTCTGGCAGTTTTGGGCGACGTTTTGAAAACGGAAGTTTATGAGATTGCGGGTCATATCAACCGGAGCGCGGGACGCGAAATCATTCCCAATTCGATAATTGATAAAAAGCCTTCCGCCGAACTTGCGCCGAACCAATTCGACCAGGATTCTTTGCCGCCGTATGATTTGATGGACAAAGTTCTAAAACTTTATTTCGAGCAGAAACTCTCGCCCGAGGAAATTATCAGTGAAGGCAACGATGCGAAACTGGTTTATGATTTACTGAACAAAGTAGAATCGCCCGCTAACGAATTCAAACGCCGCCAACTTCCGCCGACGCTGATAATTTCCCGCAACGCCATCGGCATCGGTCGCCGCCGTCCCGTTACGCACAAATACCGCAGAAATCCAAAAAAACTAAAAATTTCTTGCAAGTAAAAATCTCCGCTTCGTTCCGGGAACAAAAGTCGAATTTTGTTGTCTAAATATAATGGAGGTTTTTATGAGTAAATTTACGAGTCCGCTTGAAAATATCAAAATCGCCAGCCCTTGCGCGGCTGATTGGAATGAGATGATTGGCAATGAACGCCAGCGTTTTTGCGGCGCGTGCAAATTAAACGTTTATAACTTGTCGGGAATGACGCAGCGCGAAGCCGAAAATCTGATTATGCAATCGGAAAATCATTTGTGCGTCCGGTTTTATAAACGTTCGGACGGCACAATTTTAACAAAAGATTGTCCGGTCGGCTGGCAATCGATAAAGCGAAACGTTTCAAAAACAGCGGCAGCTTTTGCTTCGCTGGTTTTTACGGCTCTCGGCGCAATCAGTTTGACGAATTTTTTTGTCGAATCAAACCCGCAAAACACGGTAGAAGCATTGTCGGAAATCGAAAATTCTAATACCGCAATTCAGGAAAAACCAATTGCATTAATGGGGAATTTCTCAGTTTCGAACGATAGAGAATACACTTTAAGCAACGGCGGAATGAGTAATCTATCGGAAATTCGCACGCAAATTATAAAAAAACGAAAGCGTTAATTTTTAACGAAATAACCTTGTCGAGCGCGAACGCGCAGGTTATTTGTATTCTGTAAACCGACATCGAGTTTTACATATTTGTCGAGGGGGAAATTGCTTTCCGAATAATACTGAACTAAATATTGAGCTTGGAGTTCGCTGGCGAGCTGGCGAAAAATTTTCGTCAAAGTTTCCTGATTGAACTTAGCATTGTAGGAATTTTGCAAGTTGTCTTTGAGAGTAATTGGTTGAAACTTCGGCAGAAAAGCCGTGCCGCCGGTCTGGTCAGCGAATTTTTGCAGGTTAGATTGTCCGAATTGACTGATTTTGTTTAATTGCAAAGAGCCGCCCGAAGGGTTTATCGAATAGAAAACCGCGTCGGCGTTTTGCAGGTTTTGCAAAACCCTGGCTTGTTCTTTAGTTCTGATTTCGTCGCGCTTGCTGCCGAGCAAATTACGGAGTTTTTCCGAAGAAATTGTATTGATTTCCTTTCCGAGCGAAGTATAAACCGATGCAAAACCGCGCCTAACGCCTTCGCTATTGGTGTCTTCGCCGTCGGAGATGACAACAATAACTTTGCGTCTGCCCTGCGGCGCGTTTTTTTGTAAGTAATCCGCTGCCGCTTTGACCGTATCGTAAAAGGCTGTGAACTGTTTTGTCGGCTGAATTCTTTTTACCGAAACTGCGGATTTATCAGCCGTATCTCGCGGTTGAATTAAATTTGGACGCTCGCCGATGCTAAAAATTGTAGCGCGGTCTTCCGGACGCATTACTTCCTGCAAAAACTTCGCAGCGGTTTCCTGTTCAAACTGAAACATCGCGTCGGTAGAAGCCGAAACGTCAAACAATATTGCAATTTCGAGCGGAACTTTTTCAGCGTCGGAAACCTGCGCGATTTCCTGTCGTTTATTTTCTTCCAGGATTCTAAAATCCTGCGCTTTTAATCCTAAAACCGGTTGTCCGGCAGCATCCGTAACCGAAACGGGAACGACAACAAGGCGCGAATCAACGCGAATGACTTCGCCGTCGTCATCATCAGCGGCGGGCGTCGCCGTTGGTTTCGGCGTCTGAGCAAATGCAGAAAATGCAAAAGCTAAAATTAGTAAGAAAATGCTTGAGTTAATCGTTCGCGGCATAAACATCTCCGTTTTTAAGACAAAAATAAACCACAGAAGAATACAAATAATTGAAGCGTTATCCGTATTCTTCAGTGGTTAAATTTTTCAAAACTTATTGGTCTGTATTTTTTTGAACTTCGACCGATTGATTTAAGCCACGGCTGACAGTTAATTTAACTTCGACCCGACGATTCTGAGCGCGTCCTTCACTGGTCGCATTGTCGGCAACCGCTTGGGCTGAGCCGAAACCGAACGAAGTTCCGATACGGCGAAGCGGAATGTTGTGTGTTTCGATTAAATAATCAAGCACGGCTTGAGCGCGTCGGCGGCTCAAATCTTTGTTCAACTTTGCGCCGCCTTCAGAAGAAGCAAAACCGGTAACTTCGATAAGATAACCCTTCATAGTCAAAGCGGTTTGAGCGACGGTATCAAGATTTTGTTTGCCTTCCGGTGAAAGAACAGCACTGCCTGCTTTAAAATTGATAACCTGAGTTGATTGAACAACATAATCATCCACCGCCGATATTCTTTGGTTCGTTGCGTTCACGCCGGCAATTGCGGCATCAGCCGTATCCTGTGCCGCTTTTGCGCCGCCGCGAGCCGCATTGGAAATAGCCATTAATTCGTCAATCTGCCCGGAGATACGCTGAGCATTTTGCTCTGTTTGGGTCAGACGATCTTCAGCCGGAGCAACACGGCTCTCAATTGCCTGAGCGGTCGCCAAATCGGTTTTAGTGAAACGAACTTTATTAGCCGATAAACTGCCCGAATTGTCTCCGCGTCCTTCGACTTCCATATTTAAACCGCGAACGATGTTGTTCACCGGAACGGAATTGCCGCCGCCGAAAGCTCCGCCTTTGGTTTTAATACTCGTATTTGAAGCCAAAATAACTCGTGTATCAACACCGCCCGCATCACGAACGACAAAACTATCGTTGTCTTTTGCAACTACTACGCCTTTGATTTTAACTTTTTGTCCGCTGGCTACAGTGCGGGTTTGATTGTTGGTTTGGTTGTCATTTTGCGCGAAAACGCTCGCGGCACTTAAAAACAGCGCCAAAACTAAAACTGGAAATTTTTTTAACATAATTTTTTTCACTCCTTTCTATGAAACTGATTTTACTATGAAATCAAAAACTAACGATTTCAAGGAAAAGTTTGCTATTGTATTTTAATAAATTTTTGTAGAACTTCAACTTTGAGTTTTAACCGGTAACTTGCGTTGTCCGAAAAACTCATCTTTGTCAAAGGTTATTTAAACAGCACTTAACGCGCTCTGCCTCTCTGCGCGCCGAATAAAGTTTAAAACATTTTAATTACAAACCAAACTGCGTCGTTTCGAGATATTCCTTCATAAACGAGAGAAATTTCTCGGCATCTGCGCCGTCAACGATGCGATGGTCGTATGTTAATGCAAAATAAGCCATCGAACGAATTGCAATTACGTCGTCGCCGTCATCAGTTGTAATAACCTTCGGACGTTTTTCGATTGTGCCGACGCACAAAATTGCCACTTGCGGCTGATTGATAATCGGCGTGCCGAAAAGTCCGCCGAAAACGCCTGGATTCGTTATCGTAAACGTTCCGCCCGAAACTTCGTCGGGCGATAGTTTTTTCGTACGGGCGCGGTCGGCTAAATCGTTTGCCGCGAGCGCCAAACCGGACAATGAAAGCGTGTCGGCGCGTTTGATAACCGGAACAATCAAGCCCCAATCGAGCGCCACCGCCATTCCTAAATTAATGTCTCCTTTATAAACAATCCGGTCGCCGGAAACCTGCGAATTAACAACCGGAAATTTCCGCAACGCCTGCGTTACGGCTTGGAAAACAAACGGCATAAACGTCAGTTTCGTGCCGTAACGGGCTTGAAACTCGACTTTATTTTTATCGCGGAACCGCGCAACGTTCGTCATATCGAATTCATAAACGCTCGTTACGTGCGCCGAAGTCTGCTTCGAGAGCGTCATATGTTCGGCGATTTTTCTGCGCATCACCGACATCGGCTCGATGCGGTCTCCGACTGCAGTTGCGAGTTGCGAGATTGCTGTGTTAACCGAGTTTGCAGAATTCGCCGAACTCGGTTGATTCGGCAAACTTACAATCGGCGCGTCTTTACGAAGCAAATCCTGCGGCTTTAACGCCGCGCCCGATTCGATAAAAGACATAATATCTTTTTTCGTAACGCGCCCGCTCATTCCCGAACCTTCAAGACGGGAAATATCTATGCCGTGTTCACGTGCAATGTTACGGACAAGCGGACTGGATTTTGTTCTGCGTAAATCTTCGATTGTTTGATTGCCGTTTGATTCGTCGTGTCCGTTTGACGAAGCCGTCTGCGCTTCATTGACGGCTTCGGGACGACCGTAGTCGTAGCTTCTGCCTTCGACTTCTTTGATTTCCCGCTCTTCTTGGGCGGGCATCGAAACAGAACTTTGAGATTGAGTTTTCGGCTGTGCGGAAACTGCGTCCGCGCCGGTTGCCTGCGCCGTTGTTTGTTCGGCTTGATTTTGCGGGTTGGAAATCTGCTCGCTTGAAACTTGAGACTTTGAACTCGCAACTGCGCTCGCGCCTTCCGCGCCGACGAGCGCAACGATTGAACCGACTTCAACAGTTTCGCCTTCATTTACGCGGATTTCAAGCACTATTCCGGCAGACGGCGAAGGAACTTCGGCGTCAACCTTATCGGTAGAAATTTCAAGCAGAGGCTCGTCCTTTTCAATCCTGTCGCCGACCGCTTTCAGCCATTTTGAAACCGTGCCTTCGGTTATGGATTCACCCATTTGCGGCATTACTACTTCGGCTGCCGCTTCGCTCGACGGCTGATTGCCGTTTGCCGTTTGCGAATTCGGTTCGCTTGCTGCAGTTGCTATCTGAATTTGCTCGACTGGCGCAGGCTGGTTCGGTTCATCAACTATGGGCTGAGTTTCTTCTTTCGGCTGCTGTTCGACCGGCGCAGATTCTGCGGCTTGAGAATTTCCGTTTGAACTTGTCGCAGGCTGCTCGCCTGCCGCGCCCAAAACGCCGACAACGCTGTTGACTTCGACGGTTTCGCCTTCGTTGGCGCGAATTTCCAGAAGAACTCCGGCAGACGGCGCGGGAACTTCAGCGTCAACTTTATCGGTTGAAATTTCCAGAAGCGGCTCGTCTTTTTCAACCGCGTCGCCGACCGCCTTTAACCATTTTGATACTGTTCCTTCCGTAATTGACTCGCCCATCTGCGGCATCACGACTTCTACGCTCATAAAATCTCCGATAAAATTTATTTGATAAATAATTCTAAAATAACTTGTTCTATAATCGCCTTTTCTCGTAACGAGCGCAAATCCGACAAAAAGGACGGCGTTAAAATAATTGTAATTATTTTAACTAATCCAGCGCGCCACTAAAAAGGCGATCGCCGCCGCGACGCTGCCGATAAGACAAGTCTGCATGGCGCTTTTAAACGGCTTCGCGCCCGTGAAAGTACCTTTCACATAACCGAAAACAAACAGCGCGACGACCGTAACCGCGACCGACCAAAACAACGCTTCGTGTGCTTCCGCCAGTAAAATATACGGAATCAGCGGAATCAAACCGCCAAAAATATACGCGCCGCCGATTGTCGCGCCGCTTTGCAAAGCGCGTTTCGGGTCTGGTTTTTCAAGTCCGAGTTCAAAACGCATCATAAAATCAGCGAAATCTTTCGGACGCGCGGCGAGCGATTCGACAATTGGAAGGCTTTCTTGCTCGGTCAAACCGTAGTTTTCGAGAATTTCCACTACTTCGTCTTTTTCGTGCTGAAGCATTTTGTCAATCTCGTAAATCTCGCGCTCGTATTCGCTGTCGTAATGTTCAATGTCGGATTTTCCAGCCAGATACCCGCCCAAACCCATCGCAATCGAACCGGCGACGATTTCCGCAAACCCGGCTGTTACGATAATTCCCGTCGAAACAACCGCGCCCGAAAGCCCGGCAGCGAGCGCAAACGGAACGGTCAAACCGTCCGCCATTCCGATAACGACATCGCGCACGACTTCGCCCGACGTAAAATGTTTTTCGATGTGTGGAGTCTGTGGCATTTTATTAGTGAAAAGTGAAAAGTTAAAAACGAATGATACATTATTCGTCTTAAACTTTTCACTTTTCACCTTTAGTTTTTCATTCAATCAGTGCGATTTTACAATTTCCGACAATAAATCCGGCTTTGCCGCGTCGGGTTCAAGATGCGGATAGCGCTCGCCGCCTCGGTAATTTAATTTATAAGTTTCGCTAAAACCGCCGTTCTCGGCGACAATTTGAATCGAAGAACTTTTCTTTGCGTCGGCAATCGCTCGGTGCAAATTATCGGCGGAAAAATCTTCGCCGTTGATTTTTGTAATTTGCATTCCGGGCGCAAGTCCGGCTCTTCCCGCTGCAAAATCCGGGTTAATGTCGGAAATTGTGCCGTTTTTATCAACTAGAACGCCGATTGAATACATTAAGTTTGTAAAGTTTCTCGAATGTTCGTCAATCTGCATCTGCACGTTCGGCGTGTCGTTATAGACGAGCCGCCAGCCGCCGTTCGTGATTCCGCCAAGCGGCGCGCGATTTCTGATTTGATAAACCCGTTCATTAAGAAACGCGCGCCAATCATACGACACGACCGAGTTGAGCGTGCGGACGATTTCTTCAAAATCGTATGTAACAACCTTTGGCGCAGTATTTTGCCCGCCGTGAAATCGTTTGAAAAAATCGTCGAGCGAAAGTTTTCCTTTGCTTTTCTGACGAATTAAAACGTCGGCTTCGAGCCAGACGAGCGAGCCTTCGTAATAATAATCAACGCGCCGCCGCTGGTTGCGCCACGCCGACGGACTTCCGTATGTGAACTGCACGGCACGTGCCGTATCAACCAGCGGTCGCCAGCGTCTGCCCGTCTGATTGTCCATATTCGCGGCGGTTTCGGCAATCACATCACGGAAAATTTCCGGTGTCCACAACTTGCTGCGCGTCGGAAAAACTCTGCCGAGATACTGCGTCAAACCTTCATAAACCCAAAGCAGTTCGCCGTGCTGCGGCTGTTCAAAATCGGCTGTCGTCAAGCGCGCCGGACGACGATATTTCCCGTTCCAGGAGTGCGCGTATTCGTGTCCGAGAAGGTCGTTTAAATCGAGCAATTCAAATTCGTCGCTCAAACCTTTCAATCCAACGCCGTCCTCGCTCGATTCGTGATGCTCCAGACCTTCGCCGCCGCCCACATCACTCAGCGTTACAAGAAATTTATAATTATTGTAATGATGCGCGCCGAACGCCAGGTTCGCTTCCTTAACCAAATTTTTCCAGCCTTCCAGAGTTTCCGGTTTGTATTCGAGTGCCTCGGGCGTGTCGGCGAACATATCAATTTCGTGCATCGCACCGCCTTCGTTTGAAAGCGGAACTCGTTTGAAATATTTCCCGACCACGGCGGGCGAATCAATGAACGTCGTCAAATTCACCGCCTTAAAATCAACCGCGTTCGCTGTCTCTTTTGCAATCGGCAACGCAGTGGCGTATTTCCAACCGGCAGGCATTTTCAGCGAACCCGAAACCTGCACGTCGTCGCTTTTCGCGCCTTGCGGATATAATAAAAGACGATTCCATTTAACGCGTGAAAGCCGCGCGCTGGCAATCGTTCCAGGCTGTGAAACATCGTCAAACGCAATTTCGATTTGCTTTACATTCGCCGGAACAGTCAAATGAAACGCGAACATCTCAACATCGTCGCGCTGCCATTCAATCGCTTTACCGTTCGCGGTGATAAACAAATTCACCATATCGTTCAGCGTTCCGGTCGGCGCGTGTTCGCCCGGAATCCATTTCGGATAAAAAAGCGTAAATTGTCCGGCATTAACCTGCATCGTTTCTTTGACGTGCAGGATATTTTGCGCCGCTTCGCTTGCGTCAACAGTTAATTTAATTTGGTTTTGCGCAAACACAGCCGAAGCGCAAAACGCAAATATGGCGAATATGAGAACGATTTTATATTGGTAATTTTCGTTTGTTTCTTTCATAAATTCTTTGATAATTTGTCAATCTTCGTGCAGCTTCGACGACCTGGGATAAGATAATTCCATCGGCGTGACAAATGGCACGCGGGTTTTCGCCATTCAAAAGCATTTTTAGTTATTTGATTTTCTTTGCCTTCATCATGCGCCCGCTCTGCGCTCGAATGTTTGACTCGATTATTTAACGACTGCTTTGATTTTTTGTTTCGTCAAAAAGCGCGTGTATCGATGCTCTGAAAATTTTCGGCGTGAATTTTAATAACTTGCTAGTCGCCGCGCCGCTTCGACAATTTCCGAAACCTGCGGCAAAAAATAATCTTCCATCTGCGGCGCGAACGGGACGGGTGCGTCAATTGAAGCGACGCGAATAACCGGCGCGTCGAGCCATTCAAACGCTTCTTCGGCGATAATTGCGGAAATCTCCCCGCCGATGCCGCCCGTCAAACTGGCTTCGTGCAACACAAGCGCGCGATTTGTCTTTTTCACCGCTGCCAAAATCGCTTCTTTATCGAGCGGCGAGAGCGTTCGCAAATCAATTATTTCAATTTGCAAACCATCTTCTTTTTCTAGAATTTCCGCAGCGTCGAGCGCATTCAAAACCTGCGCGCCGAAAGTGATAATTGATAAATCTTTTCCTTCCCGCGCAATACGAGCTTTACCGATTTCAACGATGTAATCTTCTTCCGGCAATTCTTCACGCAGACGCGGCAGGCGGTAAAGTTTTTTGTGTTCAAAAAACAAAACCGGGTCAGGGTCACGGATTGCCGCTTTTATCAAACCTTTCGCGTCATAAGCGGTCGATGGTTCGACCATTTTTAATCCGGCAGTGTTCAAGAAAAACGATTCGGCGTTCAAAGAATGAAACGGTCCGCCGCGCACGCCCGAACCGCACGGACCGCGAAAAACAGCTTGAATCGAACCGCAACCCCGGTAACGGGATTTTGCCGCGTAGTTCGTCAGCATATCGAAACCGTTTGAAATAAAATCAATAAACTGAAATTCAGCAACCGGCTTCATTCCCAACAGCGCCGCGCCGCACGCTGCGCCGACAATCGCCGCCTCACTAATCGGCGTATCAATCATCCGTTCCGCACCGAATTTGTCAATAAAACCTTCGGTCAATTTGAACGCTCCGCCGTACGCGCCGATGTCTTCGCCAATGACGAACACGGTTTCATCGAGCGTCATTTCCTCGTAAATGCCTTGCCTAATCGCTTCGATTAAAGTTAAGCCTTTTTCGGTTTGTTTGGTTACTGCCATTTCAAAAATAAATTATTTCTCGTCCAATTCTTTTGTTTCGTCTTCGCTCTCATCAAACAAACGGCTCACGGGCGTATGTGTCGGCGGCAGGAATTCACGTTGCACAGTCAAGTCTTTTTGCAATTTTGCGACTGCTTCTTGTGCGCGTTCAAAATCATCTTTTTTAATTTTCAGTGTGATTTTGCCGTCTTTGCTTGGCAGTTTGCTTAGTTTAGTAAAATCTTTTAGACGAATTTCAATTTTTGCTCCGTATTTAAGAAAACCCTTACGAAATTTTAAGTCCAAAATCTCATCTCTGGGGATGCGCGCTTCTTTCACGCCGTCTTTGATGATTCCGAAAAGTTTCGATTCAAATTCCAGAACGATTCCGGCAGAGGAAAACTTGCCCATGCCGTCAATCTGCGACAACCCGCTTTCGGTTTTGAATGGAACACTGATAAAACCTATGTTTGACATCAATTTCTCAAATCCTGCGCTCTGGTTTCTTCTTCTTCCGGGTGAATTTTCAGCTCGTCCATTTTCTTTTTTTCGCTGACGTAATTAAAAGCCGCCAGCGACAGAGAAACCAGTGCAACGGCGACGCTGAAATAAAGCGTGTCGAGCGCGTTTTCCGACGACAGCAATCGCTGCAAAAACTTGACCGCCATGACCGGAATAATGACGAAACTAAATTTGGCTTTCAATTCGCTGAGGTTGCGGACGAGCATCCAACCAGAGCAAGATAACGCGACTTTTCAATCAACCACTTCATCGTTTATTTTTCCAAAACCTTTTTCTTAAAAGCCGGCGGCACAATCGAATTATCAAAAACATCATAAGCTGCCGTTTCAGGCAAGGGAAGCGCGGAGTTTTCCGCCCAAGCCGCTTCCGCCTCCAAAAACGTTTGAATTTCCGACGCAATTTCGCCCAACTGCTCACGGGTTAAGATATTTTTCTCCGTCAAAAATCTCTCAAAACGGTCAACCGGGTCGTTATTCCGCGCCCAAAATTCGATTTCGCCCGCCGGAACGTAAGATTGATTGTCGTGTTCGGCGTGTCCTTTGCGGCGATAAGTGTGCGCTTCGATTAAAACCGCGCCGCCACCTTTTCGCGCATATTCGACCGCCGTTTTCATCGTCTCAAAACAATCTACAACATCGTTGCCGTCAACCGAAAAACCACGTATTCCGTACCCGACCGCTTTATCTACGAAATTTTTACACGCCGCCTGCAAGCGCGTCGGCGTCGAATAAGCATAACCGTTGTTTTCGATAATCGTAATCAAAGGCAGACGCTGAACGGCGGCAAAATTCACGCCTTCGTGAAACGCGCCCGTAGAACTTGCTCCTTCACCGATATAAGCGACGGCGATGCGGTTTTCCTTTTTCATTCTCGAAGCCAGCAGTATGCCCGTCATCACTGGAATCATATCGCCGAGATGCGAAATCGGACCGACAAAGCCTTTTTCCAAATCGGCAAAATGAAACTGCACGTCGGTTGCACGCGAAGGCGCGTTTGCTCTGCCGAAATATTGTGCGAAAATCGTGCGCGGCGCGATGCCTTTGACGAAACACGCGCCGATGTCGCGTATCAAAGGCGCAATAAAATCCTGCGCTTCCAATGCAAACGCAGTTCCGACCGCCGTTGCTTCCTGTCCGAGAGATGTGAAAACTCCGCCCGTCAACTTCGATTGCCGCTTAAGCAAAACCGTTTGTTCGTCAAACATTCTCGTCATCTTCAAAAAGCGATACATCTTCAAAAACTGCTCTTTTGTTAGAGAAGTTTCCGAAGTGCAGGAAAGCGGCGCGGCTGATTTTTTCAAGTTTGTTTTAGCAGACATCTTTATTTTTGCCACGAACAAACACGAAAGAACACGAAAAGAGAAAATACGTTTGGATTATTCCCGACCTGTTTTTAGGGTTTTTATTATGAAATTTATTTCGTGCCTTTTCGTGTTTGTTCGTGGCTAATTTCTTTTCCAAAAATACTTTATTATTCCGTAGATGCTAATCAGCACCCAGAAAAATTCTACGATGAAAGCGGAAAAATTGAAATTGTAGATTAAAGAAATGATTATTAAACTCGCGCCCGAAGCATTAAGCAGAGAATAATGCAGACTTTCGCTTTTGATGCGTTCGGTTTGCAGCAGAATATAGGTGAAAATTATTACTCCGACACCAATCGAACCGACTAAATCATACCAAGCGTATTGCATAAGAATCATTAGTAAACCGTAAATAGAAAGAAAAACTATTTACTATTCACGATTTACTAATAAACAAACTTAGCGACCAGCCCGCCTGCCCCGACCGCCCAAACCGCGTTTTTGCCTTTCGCTTGAACGGCGTTATAGTTTTCTTTATCAAGATTTTTCCAATTTTTTCCGCCGTCGCGTGAAATATCAGAACCGCTCGAACCGACGACAATCAAAGTTTTTTTATCAACATACGCCGCGCTCGAACGATAACCGTTTAAGCCTTTTCCGATTGTCCAAACTTTCCCGCCGTCGCCGGTAAAAGCTAAATTGTTTGTAATCTCGTTCGGCTTTTCATAATCGCCGCCGACGATAACTCCCGATTTTGAATCAAACATCGCAATCGAAAATATTCCGCTTCCCGCCGTTCCCTTAAGCATAGGTGTGTCGGCGACAAACCAACTCGACCCGCGATTGTCCGAGCGAAAAACACGCGCGTCTTGTCCGCCCGAAACCAGCCAAACATTGTTTTTGCCCTGCGACAAAATGCAAGTACCGCTTGCCGCAAACGCTGCTTCACCGGTTTTTGCATCCGGCATTTTTTCGGCTGCAACAGGTTTCCAATTTTGCCCGCCGTCGCCGGTCGAAATCAAAACATATTTGCCTCCGACCGGGTCTGACATTGCAATTCCGTTGTTTTTATCCCAAAAGGCAAAGGCGTCAAAAAAGGCGCGTTCGTTCGTATTTTTGAATTGCAGTTTCCAACTCCGTCCGCCGTCCGAGGTTTTATAAATCCGCGAACTTTCGCCCGCGCCGATGCTCAAAAGATAAGCCGTATCAGCATCAAACGCTTCGACATCGCGGAAATCCAATTTCTCAGCATCGGGAACTTTGCCGACTTTCCAATTCTTCCCGCCGTCAATCGTTCTCAAAAAAGTTCCGCCCGTTCCGCTCGCCCAGATAATTTTTTCACTGACAACACTCAAACCGCGCAAACTAGCTTTTGTGTCAATTGTTTGACGCTTCCACTGCGATTGCGTAACTGAAACGTATAACAAAATTGTCAAACACGACAGAATAAAAATTTTCATAATTCAAGAAATTCAAACCGCCGGAAATTACTGTTATTTTCTAATTCTTAATAAACCATTCTGGTTTTTATCGTACCGCGAACTTCGCGCAAAATCTCAAATGCTTCTTTGGAAAGCTCAGTGTCAATATCTAAAATCACATAGCCGATTTGGTCGTTTGTTTTAAGAAATTGCCCTAAAATATTAATGCCTTTTCCCGACAGCTTTGAGTTTACTTCCGACAGAACGCCGGGAATGTTTTCGTGAATATGCAGAATGCGATGCGTGGCGGCTTGCGGCGGAAGATTCAATTCGGGAACTGTGTGCGAGCCGCTGGAAGTTCCCAGTTCCAAATAACTTATTAATTTCGCCGTTACATCTAAACCGATATTTGCCTGCGCTTCTTCGGTCGAGCCGCCGATGTGCGGCGTTAAAATGACGTTTGGCAAATTTTGTAAATCGCAAGCAAAAGCATCGCCGTTTTTCTCCGGTTCGGCGGGGAAAACGTCAATCGCCGCGCCGGAAATCGCGCCGTTTTCGAGTTTGTTTCTTAAAGCCTCTATATCAACGACATCGCCGCGACTGTAATTGATAAAAATACTTCCTTTCGGCATCGCGGAAAGCGTTTCGTCATTTATCATATTGCGCGTCGTCGCGTCAGAGGGAACGTGCAACGTTACAATATTTGATTTTTTCAAAAGCTCGCTCAAATCACGCTCCTGCTTGGCATTTCCGTGCGGCAATTTGGTCATAACATCGTAATAAATAACATTCATTCCCAGCGCTTCCGCCATCACCGAAACCTGCGAGCCAATGTTTCCGTAACCGACAATTCCCAAAGTCTTGCCGCGCAGTTCAAAACTTCCTTTTGCTTCTTTCAGCCAGACGCCTTGATGGGCGGCGCTATTTTTATCTACGATTTTACGAATCAACATCACGCACAAGCCAATCACCAATTCAGCAACCGAGCGTGTGTTTGAATAAGGCGCATTGAAAACGGCAATGCCTTTGTTTGTCGCGGCTCGCAAATCTATTTGATTGACACCGATGCAAAACGCACCGATTGCCAGCAGTTTGTCGGCTTTCTCGATTATCTTTTCCGTAATCCGCGTCTTCGAGCGAATGCCCAAAATGTGAACGCCTTTAATTTCCTTTACCAAATCCGCTTCGTTCAACGCGCCGGAAATTCTTTTTATTTCTGCGTAACCGCTCTTGCGCAATTCTTCAACCGCCGAATCCGAGATATTTTCTAGTAGCAGAATTTTAATTTTATTACGCGGGTAAGACGTTTGCTTAGGTTTCATAAAAAGGTTGATTATAAACAAAAAACCGCGAATGGAAAATCAAGTCCATTGATTATGCGCTCAAACTTGAAACATTGATGCTAAAAATAATTTTTAAAGAAACAGAAGAATAAATTATATCAAAAGATTACCGCTTTTATATTTTGTTTGTGGGGAGAGGAAAAGATTAATGAATAAAACAAGGCTCGAAGCATTCAGCGACGCGTTATCGCAATTTTGATTACGATTATGGTTACGTCGGTCTTTTCGCTGACTTTGCCAACCGGACAGCTCGAACAAATAGCAGTTCAGAACAAAGCAAATCAGTCTTAATCAAAAACAGTTAAGCGCCGAATACATATGAATCGTCAAATCATGAACGCCTTCCGCCGCTTCCATTACCAATTCATTCAATTATTTCCTGTAATGATAACGACAGGAAATAATGGTTAGCGCATCTTTTTCGAACCGATAAACTAAGCGATGTTCGTTGTTAATGCGCCTTGACCAGCAGCCGGACAAATCGCCCTTGAGCGGTTCGGGTTTGCCGATACCTTGAAAGCGGTTGCGTTGCGCGTCTTTTATCAAATCGTTGAGCCGTTTGAGCAAATGAGGATGCGTTTCCTGAAACCAGATGTAATCTTCCCAAGCAGAATCGGTGAAAGTCAGCCTCATTTTTCAATCAATTTTCTTTCACTAGCCAAACCCGAATCGGCTTCGGCTAGAGACTTTCTCAGATGCTCGGCGTTGGCGGGATTCGATAAAAGATAAATCGTTTCCTGCCACGAATTAAATTCGCGCTCGGACATCAGGACGGCTTTACGGTCTTCGTCCACCATAATTAAAACCGGCTCGGCGTCATTTTCAACCTGCTGTATCAAAGTTTCCAAATTTTGCTTGGCTGAATTAAGCGTCGTTGTGTTCATAATTCAAACAGTTTAGCACAAAATAAATGGACGGTTGAGCAAAGATTCGACCGTCCATAAACCAACACTATAATTGAAATTACATATGAATCGTCAAATCGTGAACACCTTCCGCCGCTTCCATCACTGACTCGGAAACGGTCGGGTGCGCGTGAATGGTTCTGCCTAATTCGTCGGCGGTGGTTTCAAGCGACATTGCCACGCAAGCCTCTGCCAATAATTCTGTCGCGTGCGGTCCGATGATGTGAACTCCTAAAACTTCGTCGTATTTTTTTTCGCTGACGATTTTTACGAAGCCGTCGGTTTCGCCCAGGATTCGCGCTTTGCCTGATGCCGAGAACGGGAATTTGCCGACTTTTACGTCGTAGCCTTCTTCCTTTGCTTTCGCTTCGGTCAAACCGACTGAAGCAACTTCCGGGTCGCAGTATGTGCAGTTCGGAACGAGGCGCATATTGATTGCTTCTACTTTTTTGCCCGCGAGTTTTTCGACGACCATAATGCCTTCTTTCGACGCGAGATGCGCGAGCCACGGAGTTGCGATAACGTCGCCGATGGCGAAGACGTTTGACTCGGCGGTTTCGCAGTATTCGTTGACTTCAACTGTGCCGCGTTCGGAAACTTTGACTTTTGTATTTTCGAGTCCGAGATTTTCTAAATAAGGCATTCTGCCGACGGCGACGAGAAACATTTCGGCTTCAAACGAAACGTCCGCGCCTTTGTCGTTTTTGCCGGTCGCTTTGACGCCGGTTTTTGATTTGGTGAGCTTTTCCAATTTGATTCCGGTTTCGACTTTTATTGCCTGTTTTTTGAAAGCACGGGCGAGTTCTTTGGAAACTTCTTCGTCTTCGACGGGAACAATGCGCGGCATAAATTCAATAACGGTTGTTTCGCATCCGAAGCGTGCGTAAACGCTGGCAAATTCGACGCCGACAGCGCCCGAACCCATTACAATCATTGATTTCGGAACTTTTTCTAATTCAAGAATCTGGTCTGAATTGACGACCTGTTTGCCGTCGGTTTCAAAACCCGGAAACGGTTTGACGACCGAACCTGTTGCGATAATTATATTTTTTGTTTCGACCGTCTGCTTTTTGCCGTCGTCGCCGGTTACTTCGATTTTGCCTGCGCCTGTGATTTTGCCGAAACCGTTGAAAACCGTAACTTTGTTTTTCTTCATTAAATACGAAACGCCCGACGAGTTTTTCGTGACAATATCGCCTTTGCGTTTCTGAACCTGTCCCCAATCGAAACCAAGATTGTCAACCTTAATGCCGAAGTCCTGAAAATGTCCGGCTTGCTGGTAGAGATGCGCCGCCATAAGTAGTGCTTTGGTCGGGATACAGCCGCGCAAGCCGCACGTTCCGCCTAATCTCGCGCCTTTTTCCTTTTCAATCAATGCGACTTTTAATCCGAGTTGCCCGGCGCGAACCGCCGCGACGTAGCCGCCGGGACCGGAACCGATAATTGTTACGTCAAATTGTTCTGCCAATGTTTTATCCTCTTTTATTAAATTTATTGTTTAGTGCTGAAAAAGATATTATAGGAACTTAAACGGTTTCAAGCTAGTTTAGAAAAAAAACTTGCGTTAAACTGATTTCCGAAGCCGACCGGCTTTACAAACTATTTCGATAGCGGATTCAAAAGCTATAAAATCGGCAATTAAACAGGTCTTTTTCAGTAAAAGGCAAAAGCTGATAAATGTAGAAAAATGTCTAAGATAAAAATACTTCAAAACAATTCAAACGGCTCTTACCAACCAAACTAGAAGCCATCTCAAAAATAGTTTGATAAACTTCACGGATGGCAAGACGTGAAGAATTAACCGATGAACAATGGTCATTGATTGAATCGTTATTTGATAAACCGGCGGTTGTTGCGACTCGCGGCAGACCGCGCCGCAGTGAACGCGAAGTAATGAACGGCGTGTTGTGGATTTTGCGAAGCGGCGCGCGGTGGGCGGATTTACCCGACAGATTTCCGCCATACCAAACCTGCCATCGCCGATTCCAGGAATGGGTTAAAGACGGGAGATTGAAAAAAGTGTTGGAAACATTAGCCGAAGATTTATTGGAGCGCGGAAAATTGGATTTATCCGAAGCTTTTATTGACGGAACATTTGTATCTGCCAAAAAAGGGGCTTTAAAGTTGGAAAGACCAAGCGGGGCAAAGGCACGAAGCTCATGGTAGTGGCAGACGGCTTTGGTCTTCCTCTCGCCATTTACGCGGAATCTGCTTCGCCGCTACGCCCGTCAAACTTGTCGAGCAAACTCTGACAGAACGATTCACCGACGAGCGACCGCGAAAGATAATCGGCGACAAGGCGTATGATTCCGACCCTTTGGATAAAGAGTTGAAAAAACTCGACATTGAACTGATTGCGCCGCACAAAGCGAACCGCAAACGCGCCAAAACGCAGGACGGCAGACGCCTTCGCCGCTACAAACGGCGATGGAAGATTGAACGCTTGTTTGCGGGGCTGCAAAACTTTCGGCGAATTATTGTGCGTTATGAATATCATTCGGATAATTATCTCGGCTTTGTTTTATTGGGTTGTATGCTCATTTTGTTAAGAAATTATTTTTGAGATGGCTTCTAGTAATAATCTCTTTATCAATAAAGTTTCGCATTTGTAGCGCAGGACTTTGACCCGTGTATTTTTAAAGAAAAAAACAAAATTTTGGAGGAATTCAATAAATTAGTTTTTTTCAGCATATAAATGGACTTTGTAATTTTACAAACTACTGTTTTTATTGGTGTTTAAACATTTTCAGGATTGGCATTCAATTTGCTGGAAATAATTAAGTTCTGCGATGAATCCATTTCTGTATGCGGGTTCATTGCAAGAATATCTACCCAAAATCTATCAAGAAGGATATTTTATGAAAAAAATTCTAAACCTGCTTCTGATTTTAGCTTTTGTTGGAGTATTTATCTCAACCGCAACGGCACAAGACACAACAGGATCAATTGAAGGCAACATTACCGATCCTTCGGGCGCTGTTGTTTCTGGCGCGACTATAACCGTTACGGCTGTCACTACCGGGCAAACTTTTACCGCAACGACAAGTGCAGAGGGTTTCTTTGCTATTCGTTCGCTACAACCCGGAGTTTACAATATCAGAGTCGAACAATCGGGCTTTTCTGCGGCGACGGCTGAAAATGTTGTCGTGCAGATAGGACAAGTAGCCAGAACCGATGTTGGATTAAAAGTCGGCACTGCGAGCGAAACCGTTCAAGTTGACATCGGAGCGACGGAAAATCAAGTTGACACAACGCGACAAACAGTTGACGGCGTTATCACGGCAAGACAAATTACCGCGCTGCCGCTAAACGAGCGAAACTTTCTTGATTTAGCTGTTTTACAGCCAGGTGTTACGGTCGTTGACGGCGGCGTTATCGATCCGACCAAAACTAACGCTTTTCGTGCCGTGCGTATTAACGGTGGTTCCGGCACGGGAACTCGCGTGCAAATCGAGGGAATTGACGTAACGGATGAAACCGTCGGCACTAGCGTAGCAAACTTTTCTACCGATGCTGTTCAGGAATTTAATTTATCGCGTTCGTCGTTCGATCTTTCTACATCGTTGACAACGTCCGGCGCAGTCAGTATTGCTTCGCGCACCGGCGGCAATCAATTTACGGGAAGCGGGTTTTACTTTAAACAAGACGACCGCTTTGACGCGCGTCCGCTTTTCACGGCGGAAAAACCGGAATTTAACCGAGCGCAATACGGCTATCGCTTCGGCGGTCCGATTCTGAAAGACAGAGTGTTTTTCTTCTCGAATTACGAGCGGTTTAACCAGCAGGATTTCTCCGCTTTTACTTCGGGTGATTTTCCGCAATTTAATTCTAACTCCACGCTTCCGATTATTACGCAGCAAGCTCTCAACCGCGCCGATTTTGTAATTTCCGACAAAGTAAGAGCATTTTATCTGCACAATTATAGCGACGACGTTTCGACCGGAGGCAGTATTCGCTCGCCGTTCCAAAACAAAAATTTCACAAACACGCACGTCGCCGGATTGAACATTTCTGGAAGTAAATTAACTCACTCGGCTCGCTTCGGTTACGTTAACTTTAACAATATTATCGCGAGTTCGGAGTTAAGCGGATTTGCCTTTCCGACCGTACAGGGAACTGCCGTGCAAATAAATGTCGGCGACCTCAGCATCGGTCCAAATTCGCTTGCGCCTCAGCAAACATACCAGGACAATTTTCAAGGCAAGTATGACGGAAGCGCCGTTATCGGTAACCACGTTGTGCGTTACGGCGGTGAGGTGAATCGTATTATTCTCGGCGGCTTTGCCAACTTCGCCGGACCCGTAACCGTTGTAGGCGACCTTACTACAAGCACGTCAAGCAATCCTCAGGATTTCCTGCTTCAAGACTTTTTCGTCGGACCTAATGCGGGATTTTTCACAGCTCGTCCGGCGCACAACCTGCCCTTCGGCGGGAAATACAACACACGCTACGGAGCTTATGTGGGCGACCAGTGGAAGATTCGACGAAATGTAACATTAAATCTAGGCGTTCGATACAATTTCGAATCCAACTTCTTCTCCAGCCCTGACGTGCCTCGGATAGCTGAGCTTGACGTTTACGGAGCAGGCAAGGGTGATGCCGCAAAGTATCCGAAAAATGCTTTTAGCCCGCAAGTAGGTTTTGCGTGGGACGTATTTGGGGACGGTAAAACCAGCGTCCGCGGTGGATTCTATATAGCGTATGAATCCAATATCTTTAACAACTCGTTGTTTGACGAATTTGCGCGCATCGCGCCCGGCATCGGACCGACACAGTTAGACAGTACTTTCATAGTAGGTCCTAACGGCGCGCCCATTAATGTTACGGGTATTCCGGGCTGCGCTGCGGCTGATACCGCCGCCGGAGATTATACTTGTTTAACGGGCAGACCGATCAGTTCTACGCTGCCGTTTATTAATCAAATCAATGCGGCTGTTCAGGCTGCTTACGGCGGCGGTCTGGCAAGTTATAACCCGACAGCCGGACCTTCCGAATTTGCCAATTCGCGCGGTGTAACCTTCGGCGGACAGTTCCCGGGCGATTACAAAATTCCGTATTCGCTGCAGTTCAACATCGGATTCCAGCGTGAGCTTATTAAAAACCACGTCCTTTCGGTCGACTTTGTTCGCCAGCGGACGGTCGGTCTTCCGCTTCAGTTGTTGGATTTTGAAGCCCGCCGCGATGCGCGTTTCTTTAATGAAGTGGCGGTTCGCACGTCAATCGGCACACGCATAGGCGTAGCGGCGGCAAATGTTAACCCGACGACGATTCAAGCATTTCTCAACCGTACTCCAACCGCGAGTATCTCCACTTTCGCTCTGGCAAACGATACAAATTTTCCTGGACGAACGAGCCTTAATACTCGTGCGCGGCTCGTAGTCGGCGGTTTCTCCCTTTATAGAGGATTGCAAGTTTCGATGAACGGCAGATTCGGCGATGACAACTTTGACTTTTTACGAATCGGAGACCGCGCTTTGATTAAGGGCTTAACTTATACCGTCGGTTATGCTTTAAGCAGTAACCAAGCAACCAGCGGCGGGGCACGACCCGAGTTTATCGCTAATACAATTAACAATCGTGATTACAACCAGGCTTTCGGTCCGTCGGGGCTTGACCGCAAGCATAATCTGACGGTCAGTGTCAGTAACGATTTAATCGGCGGTTTTCGTCTCGACCAGATTTATCGGTTTCAGACTTCTCCCCCGCTTTCGTTATTTATCCCGAACAATCGCGGCAGCAGCGGTATCTTTACCTCTGACATCAACGGCGACGGCGGCATTGGCAGCGGCTCACCGCGCGTCGATCTTTTGCCGGGAACGAACATCGGCGATTTCGGACGCCGAATCCGTAATATTCGTGATTTAAATTTTGTTTTAGCAAACTATAATGGCGAATTTGCCGGTCAACTAACTCCCGCCGGACAGCGGCTTGTTGCTGCCGGACTTTTCACGGAAGCACAATTAAGAGCTTTAGGAGCAGTTACTCCGGTAATTCCTTTAGTGCCGGAAAATAATCCTAATCCGTTTGAAAATTTATTCAATGCTGATTATAGATTGACCCGCCCAATTCGCATCTGGAAGGAAAATTGGATTCTTGAACCGAGTTTCAGCGTGTTCAATGTTTTCAATAATGCTCCGCGCGGTACTTATACGGGGCTGGCTATTCCTAATGTGGGCAGCAATACGGTCACAAATTTTGGTTCTCTTAACTTTAATTATGCGACTCCGGAACAACGCGCTGCTTTGGATGAGGCTCGCGGGTTGAGAAACCGTCGCCGTCAATTGCAATTCGGAATTCGATTTAGTTTCTAAAAAAACTTTTTTGATTTCCAATTGAGATTATATCTCGTGCGAGGCGAACAAAAGTTCGCCTCTTTTTATTCACAATGGATTTAATACCCCGTCAGCTTGCTGCGGGGTAGTTTATTAAAAAGGGTTTTCCTGCCCGCGGGCAAAGATATTATAATAAAATCTCAGAACGTAAGAACGGTTATTGAGGTGAGTTATGTCGGCGGAAAAAATGAAAACAAATACGCGAATTGAAACCGATTCGATGGGCGCGATTGAAGTTGCGGCGGACAAGTATTGGGGCGCGCAAACCGAGCGCAGCCTGCATCATTTCAACATCGGTTTTGACCGGATGCCGCGCGAGATGATACGCGCTTTGGGCATATTGAAAAAAGCTGCTGCAATTGTAAATCACGAATTAAAATCGGATAAATTGACAAAAGAAAAACTCGATTTAATCGTGCAAGCCACAGATGAAGTTATCGAAGGAAAACTAGACGCGCATTTTCCCCTTCGAGTTTGGCAGACGGGAAGCGGCACGCAGACGAATATGAACGCCAATGAAGTGATTTCAAACCGTGCAATTGAAATTGCGGGCGGCGAAATGGGCAGCAAAACGCCGGTTCATCCGAATGACGACGTGAATATGTCGCAGTCGTCGAACGACACTTTTCCGACGGCGATGTATATTGCCGCCGCTGAGACTATGAATGCTTTGATTCCGCAAATTCAAAAAGTTCACGACGCGATTGACGCGAAGGCAACAGAATTTGCCGATGTCGTAAAAATCGGCAGAACGCATCTTCAGGACGCGACGCCTTTGACCGTCGGGCAGGAATTCGGCGGCTGGGCGAGTTTGATTCAGCGCGACGTTGACCGTTTGAAAATGGTTTTGGACGAACTTTACGATTTGGCAATCGGCGGAACTGCCGTCGGAACAGGCTTAAATTCGCATCCCGAATTTGCGAGTCGCGCCGCCGCGCAAATTGCGGAGTTAACAGGCTTGCCGTTTAAAGCACACCCGAACAAATTCGCGGCTTTGTCGGCTCACGATGAAATTGTTTTTGCTTCGGGCGCGCTGAAAACTCTGGCGTGTTCGCTGATGAAAATCGCCAACGACATTCGCTGGCTGGCGTCGGGTCCGCGTTGCGGTCTGGGCGAATTGACTTTGCCGGAGAACGAACCGGGAAGTTCGATTATGCCGGGCAAGGTTAATCCGACGCAGAGCGAGGCGATAACGATGGTCGCCGCGCAGGTTATGGGAAACGATGCGGCAATCGGTTTTGCCGGTTCGCAAGGCAATTTTGAACTAAATGTTTTCAAGCCCGTAATGATTCACAATTTTCTGCATTCGGTTCGACTGCTGCACGACGCTTCGATAGGTTTTGTCGAATTCTGCATCGACGGAATTGAACTTAATCGCCCGCAAATCGAAAAATACCTGAATGATTCTCTGATGTTAGTTACGGCTTTGAATCAACATATCGGCTACGATAATGCTTCAAAGATTGCGAAAAACGCGCACAAACGAGGAATTTCTCTGCGCGAGTCGGCAATCGAGTTGGGAATTTTGGACGGCGAAAAGTTTGATGAATTAGTTAAACCGGAAGAGATGACGCATCCGTAAAAAAGGTAAAGCGTAAAAAATCATTCGACACATAAAACCGTCGAAATTTTGCCGGTAAAATATGCGGACAATAAATAAATATTAAATCCGCGCTTTGTTCGGTTTTCGACTTGCTCGACAATCGAAGCTGGCATAAAATCCTTATTTAAATTTCAAGCCGCAATTTAATTGACGCTTTCGATTTTCCGGAGCGTCCGAGTTTTTTCAAAATAAATTTTTATAGATAAAGAGGATTTTTTATGCGAAAGTTTTTTCCGCTTTTGATCGGAATTTTACTGCTTGCCGCGGGTGCGTTCGCCCAATCGCAGGCGACGACAGGAAATATCGAAGGGCGAACGGTCGATGCAAATGGCGCGGGCGTTCCGAACGTTTCCCTTACGGCAATCAGCCAGGATACGGGTTTGCAGAAAACCGCGCAATCGAGCGACGAGGGAAATTTTGTGCTGCCGCTCTTGCCGCCGGGAAATTATACGGTTACAACAGCGCCCGCGCAGGGTTTTGCCGCCTCGACTTATGAAAACGTCAGAGTTACAGTCGGAGCGAAAAACACTCTGGAAATCGTTTTGACGGCAAGCGGTTCGGTCAACGTCGTCGATGTGAGCGCCGAAGGACAAGGTATAGAAGCGACGCGCACTTCGATTTCTTCGACAGTTGACGAACGCCGTGTTATCAATCTGCCGACAAACGGACGTAACTTTTTGGATTTTGTAACTTTAACGCCAGGCATCGTCCGCGACCCGACTAGAAGCGGCGATTTGGCGGTCGGCGGTCAGAAAGGAACGCTCAATAGTCTGCAAATCGACGGCACAAGCTCGGATAACACTTTTTTCGGACAAACTTCGGGACGCACCGGTTCTGGGCGCGCGCCATCGCAGTTTTCGATTGATACGGTTAAAGAATTTCAGGTCAATCAAAACGGCTTTTCGGCTGAATTCGGACGCGCTGCCGGAGCGGTTATCAACGTCGTAACGAAAAGCGGCACGAACCATTTTACAGGAAGCGCGTTCGAGTATTTCCGCGACGAATCGCTGAACGCGCGCAACCCGATTTTAGTGGCGGCAAATCGCTCGCGTCCTGCCGGTCAAATCAATCAATTCGGCGGCACGTTCGGCGGTCCGATTCGCAAAGATAAAATCTTTTTCTTCGGCGCTTATGAAGGTCAGCGCTCGAATCTGCCGAATCCGGTCGTCGTAAACTCTCTGCGGTTTGCTCCGGCAAGCGTTCAGACTCTGCTGACGCCGAAAGTTGCTTCCTACAATATCAACCGCCAGCAAGATACATATCTTCTCAAAACAGATTTCAACATCAACGACCGAAATCAGGTTTGGGTTAGGTTTAATCAGCAGAATTTTGTTGGCACAAATCTTGAAAACTCCGGCACGCTTTCCGCCGCCGAACACACCGGCAACAGCAACGTCAAAACTTCCACGCTCTCGACGAGCTGGACTTCCACGCTTTCGGCAAACTTCATCAATGAATTTCGTTTTCAGTATTCGCGCGACCGCGAGCCGGGTCTTGCAAATTCCGACGCGCCGGAAGTTGCGGTAACGGCAAACGCAGGTGGCATCAACGACGGAACTTTCTTTTTCGGGCGCAACAATTTCAGCCCGCGTGAGACGACCATCAAGCGCGTTCAATTTATTGACAACCAAACTTACATTGCCGGAAATCACTCGGTAAAATACGGCGCGGATTTGCTTTTCGACCGCATTTTCAACTTCTTTCCCGGACTTTTCAGCGGCGCATACACTTTTCCGAGTTACGCTGCTTTAGCCGCCAACACGCCTTCGCGCTATCGCCAGAGTTTCGCGGGCGCGGGAACGACGGGCGGCACGACGAAGCCGAACAGCTCCGAATACGGATTTTTTGTGCAGGACGATTGGCGCGTGATTCCGAAATTAACGCTCAATCTCGGTCTTCGTTACGATTATCAAAAAATTGCCAAACCGCCGATTACAAATCCGAACGCCGCTTTACTTGCCGCCGGATTCGATACCGGATTTCAGCCGAAGGATAAAAATAATATCGCGCCGCGCTTCGGGCTTGCCTACGCTTTCGACCAGAAAACGGTGATTCGCGGCGGCTACGGACTTTTTTACGCCCGCACGCCGTCAATTTTGACCGGAACGGCGCACTCGCAAAACGGCATTCAAGTCGTGGCGATTGATATAAACTGTTCGACTTCGCCGGCATTGTGTCCGACGTATCCGAACGTCTTTGCCGCCGTTCCGACCAATGTCGCCGCCGTAACGCCGAATCTTTATTTGTTCAGCAAAGATTACAAACAGCCGTTTACGCAGCAAGCCCGCTTGCAGTTTGAGCGCGAAATTTTTGCGAACACGACTTTTTCGGTGCAATACACGATGTTCAAAGGACAGGATTTGACGCGCACGCGCAACGCCAATTTGAGCGCGCCGGTGGCGACTGCGATTCCGATTTATAACTTAGCGACGAATACCGGCGAAACAATCACGTTCAACCGGTTTTCAAATCCACGCCCGATACCGTCTTTTCAGCGCATTTCGCTTTTTGAAAGCACGGCAAAATCCTTTTATCAAGGCTTGACGTTCGAGTTAAACAGACGTTTCGCCAATCGCCTGCAATTCAACGCGAGCTACACTTTATCAAAGGCGAAAGACGATAAACCCGACCAGACTTCGGTCGTTCCGGGCGGCGGCGACGACGCGAAAATTGCCGGAAATCAATTCGATTTGTCGGGTGAATACGGGCGTTCGGATTTGGACGTGCGCCATCGCTTTATCTTCAGCCCGGTTTATGAAACGGGAACATTCCGGTATAGCGAAAACAAAATCGTCCGCGCGCTACTTAGTGATTACGTCTTTACCGGAATTTTCACGGCGCAGTCGGGTTTGGCTTATTCGGCACTAATTGCGGGCGACGCGAACGGCGACGGAATTACATCCAATGACCGCGTTCCGGGAACGCGCCGCAATCAATACTCGACTCCGGCGACATATCAGCTTGATATGCGCGTCGGTCGCATTATTCGTTTCGGCGAGCGTTACCGTTTGTCGCTTTTTGCAGAAGGCTTCAACATATTTAACCGCGCCAACGTGCAAAATGTTAATAATTCGCTTTACGCATTCAGCAGTGCCGGAACTATTTTAGTCAACGGTGTGCCTTCCGCGCCGCTGCCGATTCGACTTTCACCGGCGGCTTCAAATTTCGCCACGCCGCGTCAATTCATTTCCGGCTCGCCTTCGTTCACGTTTAATTCGAGTTACAACCGCGAATTCCAACTCGGTTTGCGATTCGATTTTTAAGCCCGAACGTTTTTATAACAAAAAAAGAAAGCGTGCAGAAATTAATTCCTGCACGCCTTCTTTTTTTGTTATGTATATTGTTTGGCTTTTTCCCTTTCACATTTTTTCAAACCTTTGATGCGCCCGGTTTATCAGCTTGTCAAAATGCTTTTCCAAACTCGCATTTGCGCCGCGAAGACCGGCAACTACCTTTTCGCCCCATTCCACATATTCGCTGCGTCTATGTTCACTCCAACCGTCAGGCGGATTTTCCTGTATGTCGCGGATGTTGCTGATTTTGTCGGCGAGTTTGATTTGTTTTGCGCCGTCGGAAATATGCGGCGCGTGTTCGATCTGCAGTTGTTTTCTTTCTGCTTTCGGCAGCGATTGGTCGTCGGTCAATTCCAAAACCATTTTGCAGACATGCGCGCCGAAAAGCTTTTTGATTTCTTCTTCGGTTGCGTCCGTATCTTCGATTGTATCGTGAAGAACGGCGGCGATTAATACGTCAAAATCTTCGACTTTTCCCACATCGGTCAAAAGATTTAAAACCTCTAGCGGATGATTGATATACGGCTCGCCGTCCGCGCCTTTGCGCTTTTGTTTGCGATGTTTTTTAGCGGCGAAATTGATTGCTTGAACAAGTTTGGATAAATCGTTCATTCGGTAGATGCTTTCAGGCGAAAACACTTAACATCCTATAACAAGCACATCTGACAATGATTCGGATGATTTATATTCTAAAACCTCGCTGGAGCATTTGCCTGCATATTAAGGTATAACTTTATTTAACTACTTCAATTGTCAAAATCTGCTGACCGGAAATCATAAATTCGGCGGGCGCAATTTCCTGTTCGGTCAGAATGGTCTGTACGGTTGGTTTGAAACCGCCAGCCGTGCGGTCGTTGTTAAGAGTCGCCAAAACTGACGGCGGAAGATTCGGCATTTCCTTTGAGCCGATAATCGCGCCGTTCGTTACACGATAAGTCTGCACGTAAAGACGGTCGTCTTTTTTGATTTCGTTGATTGTTTTGATAAGCTCGCTCAAATCTTTCGGCACGAATTGTTTTGACGCCGCCGTTTGCTGAAGCGAGCCGCCGTCGCCGACCGTAACCATCAAAGTCCCGGCAGACGTATCGGCAGGAATTTTGACAGGAATTTTTTGCGAAAAAACTTTTCCCGAATCGGTGCGGGCAAAGGCTTGTATCTCGAAACTTTCTCCGGCTTTGACCTGCGTTTTATCGAGCGTAATGCGCTCCAGAGTCGCGGTTTTGCTGCCGTCGGTTGCGGTAACATTAAGATTGATTTCGCTGATTTCCACATTGTCAAAACGGCTTTGCAGAAGAGCGTTGACCGGCACAGCAACCGAAAGTGCGGCGATTTGCGAGGCTTGCGCGCCGCCTAATCTGCGCTGGATTTTTATCGGTTCCTGACCTTTGAGTTTGATTTCGCCGTTTAGCTCAACCGTCGTATCGCCAAGACCACGCTCGTTGGAAACAATCGAATTATAAACCACGATATTTAATAAAAGCGGCGTTAGGAAATCGTCTTTCGCTACTTCAAAATTCAAAGTTTCCTGGTTATTGCGGCTGGTTTGCAGATTAAGTTTGACCGGAATCATCTTCGGCGCTTGACCGAGACGACCAAAAACTCCGGTTGCGCGATCTTGCGTCATACTGCCAACCATCGCGTCCGGCACGGCAAGTTTGAAAGAGTTGTTTAAGTTGGGAATTACCGTTACGACGTGTGACTCGGACATCGGCAAATTCGAGATGCCGAGACTTAAAAACGGATGACCGAAGGCGTAAATTTTATCGCCGTCGCGGTAAGTAACCGTTCCCGCCGCTGCCATCGAATAATCGCCGCGCGCTAACTGCATCGAAACCGAAGCGCCGCCTTGAAGTGTCGTCGCGTCCGCTTTTTTCAAAGGCGTGATTCGCGCCGCGCCGCCAACCGCTGCGACGGGAAGCAAACCGACAGACGCCAGTTGCGGCGCAAAAACGTTTAAGGTTTCCTGGGAAATTCCGTTGAATGTCAACGGTGTCGCAATCGGTTGAAAAGTTTGTCCGGCAACCGCGCCGAGGGCTGAGTTCGGATTTCCGCCCGCCAGCAGCGAACTTGAAACCGCCGCGTTTTTCGGAAAATCCGGTTTCCAAGTCGTCGCCGAAAGTTCCGCAAATGAAATAGGGCGCGGCTGATTGGATTTTATTTGCGGATTTTGATTTTTTTCAAAAATTGCAAGCATTTGCGCAATCGGTGTGATTCCGCAAATCGGTTCTTTTGAGAAAGGAAAACTATAAGCAATTGCGCCGACCAGTTTGCCGTCGATATAAACGGGCGAGCCGGACATACCGGCAAAAACGCTTGTTCTGTCCGCGCCGCCGCCGCTCAAGCGTCCGACAATCATATCCTGTTTCGGACCGATTGCGCCCGGCACAACGCCGAGGATTTCAACCGTAAATTCTTCCGGCTCACTGCCGCGAAAAACCGTCCGCGCCGTACCCTTCATTCCTTCTTTTAGTTCGGAAACAGGGAAAAACTGTGTATTTGAAGCGTTTGCCGGATTGCTTGCCGTTACTGATTTACCTTGTGTTTGTCCAAAAAAGTTTAGACAAAACGTGAAAGTAATCAAAATGAGAGCGAAAAATTTTGTTTTCATTCTTTAAAACTCTTCCTTATTATTCTGCCGTTTATTCTAACATTTTTGGGCGGCTCATCGAAAGTTCTTTTTGTCAGGGACTGACATGTAAGACTCTGAACGGCAATTTTTAGTTGTATTTTCTTTTACTTTCATTTTCCGATTTGCAAATCAAATATTTATCTTCTTTTTGCTGTGTCCGTTGCTCCTGGCGATTTTGTTAATCTCGGCACTTTCTTCCATTTTATCAACCGCTTGCACGAGGATCTCGCGCATTTTGGTCAAACGTCCGACGGTTGAGCGGGTTTCAAGCATTTGATATTTCAAATCCGCTTCGAGGTTAAACGCAGCGGTTATCAGAAAAGAAAGCGCCTGCGGTTCGGTTTGCGGAATTTCAGGCAGCGTGCCACGCTCGCCGCCTAACTTATGCGCCGCGCGAGCGATGCGTTTGAAAAGCGCGAAAACTTCGTCCGACAACGGGTTTAAGACATTTTCATCTTCTTCAAAGTCTTCAAAAAATTCAACATCGCCGACCAGATACGGCTCGCCTGCTTCGATATAATCGAGCAGGCGGTAACGAATCACGCCGATTGTCGTTATATTCGAGCGACCGTCCGGCATCGCTTGAACTTCGCGCACTTCGGCGACGCAACCGATTGTTCCGACTTGCGGTTTTTCAATAAAAGATTCCTGCGGATTGAAAAAAGAGATGCCGAACATATTTTTGTCCAGCGCAACGTCCTTAAGCATTTGCCGGTAACGCGGCTCAAAAACGTGCAGCGGCAAAAGTTCATTCGGAAGCAGAACCAGCGGCAAAGGAAAAAGCGGCAAATGCCTGATGCCGCTTACTTTTTCAGATGCTTCGGACATAAATGTCGTGAATCGTAAATCGTTAATAGAAAGTTTAATACATACGGCTAAATCTATTCACGATTGACGATTTACTAATTTGAGAGCTATAAAATCCACAATCTTGTCGGGCGATTCGTCGCCGAGAGCCATTCGTTTTGCACCGATGACAGTTTCCGCCATTTCTTCAGCGCGAATTTTGTAGCGATTGTCGCGCGCAATTAAATCTTCAATCACGCGGCGTTCGAGCTTTTCGCGTGAAACGTCTTCGCCCATATCAGCCGCAACCGCGTATTCAATCGGTGCTGTATGATTTTTGACGCGGACGTGCAAAGCGTCTGTCATCTTTTGCGCTTCTTCGCGGATTTTTTGCTGTTCGAGCAGGGAATTCGGGAAACCGAGATGACCCTGCAGAGTGATTTCGATAATTGGCTTCGGCTGATTTTCCTCGGCGGAGCGCGCCTGGTTTCTTACCAAATTTAAAACTCCGTTCGTAACTTCCTGCGCCTCGCTGCATTTCGATACGTCGTATTTCAAACGCTGAAACGGTCGCTGTCGGTAATCGCGGATATGCCGCGCGTTAACGTTCAGATTATCGTCAACTTCGACCAGAAAAACTCCGCGCGTTTCACGAAACTCGTCAATGCTCGTAACTTCGAGCGAGCCGGGATTAAACGCCCAGTTGTCGATTTCATAAGTTTTATGCGTGTGTCCGAGCGCGACGTAATTTGTAACCGATTTTAATTCCTTCAAATTGGCAATCGAAAGTGCTGGAATCGGATGCGTTTGATGACCTTCGACATCGGTGTGCAGCAGCAAAATTTGAAATGCGCCGGCGCGAGTGTTTTCTTTTATCGCTCTGGTCAACATCGGAATCGCCCAATTTGCCGACGCGCCATACCAATGCGAGCCGAAAATCCGCGCGCCGTCGATGTCGATAAATCCGCCTCTGGCAGAATCGGCGTCCCAAGGCTCGTAAATCATTGTGCCTTCGACGTTTTTCGGCTCAAGCAAATAGAGAAGATTCCAATTCGCCAAAGAGCGCAGCCAACTGTAATCGCTGTCGGTATGTTTCTGGTCGTGATTGCCTTCGATGGCAACGACCGGAATTCCGGTGTCTTTGAGCAGGCTCAAACCGGCAAAAGCGTAATTCATCGTCTCGGGCGGCACGTTTCTTTTGTGAAAAAAATCGCCGCACATTATGACAAAATCAACCTTTTCTCCGACGGCATATTTTTGCAGCACGTCAATCCACGAATCGAAGAAATCGCGCGGGCTTTCCGCCAGTTGGTAACGCGTGCAGCCCAGATGAATATCGGAAATATGCAGAAATTTCATAAATTTTATTATAACAAAATTATTTGTTTCCGCCTGCGCCGTAGATGGAAATTTAAGCGGATTTTCGTTTGGTTTTCGGTTTAGATTTTGTCTTCGATTTTTTCTTTGTCAGTGCTTTCATAGCTTCGCGGATTAATTTTTCCGCAACCTGCGCGTCGAAGCGTCCGAGCGGCTCAAAGCGTTTGCCTTTCGCTTCGTTGTAGGAAATGAAAAAATGCTCGATTTCGTCAATCAGCTTTTCATTCAAATCGTCGAATGATTTTACGTGGGCGTGAATATGTGATTTTGACGCGACCGCGATAAGACGGTCATTACGAACGGTTTTTCCGTCGCGTTCGGTTTGATTGGCTTCGATAACGCCGATGAGCCGGGCAGAAATCAAGCAACCGGCAAATGCCGACTCGTCCATCAAAATAAGAATGTCAATCGGGTCGCCGTCTTCGCCTTTAGTGCGCGGAATAAAACCGAAATCGAAAGGAAAATAACTGCCGACCGGCAAAACTCCGCTCAATTTGAAAAGTTTTAACTCTTCGTCGAAACTATATTTGTTGCGGCTTCCTTTCGGCGTATCGATAATGACATTTAAATCGTTTGTTTTCTCATCAAACGGACTTAAATTCTCCAAATTACTCGCGGTTGATTTTGACATAAAATTTCCCTCTCGGTATTTAGTGTATTTAATCGGTAGCAAATATAAAAATTTATGACAAGAGTTTCGATTAAAATTGCGATTCTACTAAAAATAAAAAAGAGAGTAAAAAAAACTCTCTTTTCCCCTTTTTAATTGTAATGAAAACTATTTACCTTTTTGCGGCGGCGTTGTGTCTTTCGGCGTCAAGTAAAACGGGCGATGTTGAACGACCAACTGCTTTTCTTCATAAATGCCGTCACCGTTTAGGTCAACCTTAACCGCTAGCTTGTTTTTCTTGCCTGCTTCGCGTTTGTTTTCTCCGGCGTCGTAAGCGATGCTGTATTGACTTCGCAAAAGACCGTTGATTGAACCTAAAACCGACGGCAGCTCGCCCGGAAAAGTTACGGGGAAAAACGCGCCGCCCGATTCGGTGGCAAAAGTTTTCATCGCGTTGTTTGCCTGCGCAAAATCGAGTCGTCCGGGCATTCCGGTGATGCTTCCTTCGGCTGAAAGGCGGTCTTCGTTAAGTTTTAAAAACAAATTTCCGGTGCCGATAATGTAAATCGGCACGCCCGCTTCCTGAATGATTTTGCGAACTTCACCGTAATTTATACGGCTGAACGTATCAATGCCGGAAGTTACGAGAATAATCGCGCGGCGTTTGGATTTAACGGAAATCATTCCGCCGTAGATGGCTGTCCGCTCTTTTGAATTTTCCAGCACGACCGAATCGCCTTTGCCGCCGACGAGCGCAAATTTTACGGCGTCGTAAATATTATTTTCACGAAAAGCCGGACTGTTTCTCAAAAGCAAATCTACGGTTTGGCGCAAACGGTTCGGGTCGTTTGTAAAATCGGTAATCGGCGTCGGACGCATATCAAAAGCGATAACCGAAGCGTAATCATCCGGCGCTTTGATAAATCTCGAAAGAAAATAGGCAACCGGACGAATCACTTCCAGGGTTCCGGCTTCCTGACCTTGACTGCCGTAAAAACCGAAAACCTCTGACCATTTGCTGAATTCAACAACCAGCGAAACGGTTATCGGCGCCTCCGGCATCGCAAAATTCGTGATGTCCTGTTTGACGCCGTTTTCAAAGACGGCAAAATTTTCCTTTTTTAATCCGGTAACGATTTGTCCGGTTTTCTTGTTGTAAACAACCGTATCGACGTTGACGATATTGGTTTTGATTTTCAAAACTTCCGTATCAACGACGGCGTTTTTTTCTTCTTCTTCCTGTTTGCGTCGTTGTTCTTCCTGCTTGAGTTCTTCTTCAGTTTTCGGAACGGGACGCTGGTTTTTTTTCTGCTCGCCTTTCTGTGTATCAACCTTTTGCTGGCGCGATTGAGCGAGCGAATTCGTGTTAAAGAAAAGAAAAGCTGCAATTGTCAAAACAATCAAAGCTAAAAAGCGACGCAGAAAAACGGTTTGCATAAATTTGCCTCTGTCGGAAAGATTTTATCTTTAGATACAAATTGTCCGCTTTTAGTTGGAAGAAAGCAAGGAAAAATCAAATACGAATCAAAACAATAAAAGCATTTGAAATTCGTAATTTATAGGCACGGAATTGACTAGTTCGGGTATATTTCGATTTTAACGTCAAAGGCGCCAGTGTTGTCGTTCAGATTTCCTTCGTTGACGCCGAGAAACAATGCGCCGTCGCGCGTGGCGGTAAATTCGCGTGAATTGCCGATGAAAATAAAATCGTTATTGTCGTCGCCGACGACGGCAATCAGCCCGCCGGTTGCTTGATTTTTCACCAATTTATCTTTGTCCGCCAGTGTGGAAATTCCTTCGGGCGTAGTGTTTAGTCCGCCGCCGAGCGAAACGCGACCTGAGCCGGTGATTTTTATTCTCTGACCTTTCTGCACGACAAAACCGGAATTTGTCCAGCCGTTTGAAGTATTATCCCCCAGAACTCTGGCATTTATCGTTATCGGTTTTGCGGGTGCCGCAGAAGAAGTAGAAGAAGAATTCGTCGGTGCGACCGAACTGTTGGCAGAAGAATTGCTTTGAATCGGCGCAGTATTTGGAGTCGGTTGCGGCGACGGAATTGGTTGTGGCGATGGAGTTGGTTGTGTCGTCGGGGTCGGCGAACTGCTCGGTTGACCGACAGTTATTACCGTATTACTGGGTGCGTTTGTGTTGTTCGTCGAAGTATTGTTTGTCGAGGTGTTGCTGCTCGGCGTTACGGCACTTGCACTCGAAACGATTTCGGCATCGAAGGAAATTGACTCGACTTCGTCGGCGGTAAAGTTCATTTGCCGCGTGCGTGTTCCGTCTTCGATAACGACGGTGAATTTTCCGCTGTTAAAACTGACAATTTTCCCTTTAATAATGCTTCCGTCTTTTAATCGAATTGTGTCGGCAAAAGCGGCGACAGACAGCGACAAAGCCAAACTTAAAATACAGACGACGCGAAAAAACTTAGATTTGAACAACATATTTCCTCCACAGATTCCGGGGCTTCGGGTTTATTTACAGTGTCGATTCAACAGCTTCGATTCGACTGTTTCGGGAAAGTGTCAACAACATAAGGCTAGATGCCGAATCGAAAAAAAAGGATTGCAGAAATTTGCAAGCAGCAAAATATAAGCCGGATTATACACAAATTTTCAAATGTTGTGAATTGTATTCGGTCTTTAGACTTGCAGAAAATAAATTGCTTCTGTTTTCTGATATTTATTTAGGCGGCTTAACTTTAATCCGCTCAAACTCAGTGAGCAAAGGTTTTAACATTTCAACCGTTTGCCGGTGCGAAACCTTGTTGCTTGCCAGAATGCCACTATAATTGTGAACATTCGCCTTATTGTAAACAATTTTTCCGCCGAAAAGGTCGGTCATTTCGCCGCCCGCTTCGCGCAAGATAATTTCCGGCGCGCAGGTGTCCCAATGCTTTGTGCGTGGTGAGAGATGAATGTATAAATCACAAAATTTTTCGGCTATTAAACCGATTTTCAAGCCGACCGAACCGCGCCGCGTTTCCGATTTCAAGCCCAGACTCTCTACAACTTGCGACATTTTCGGGCTTCGATGATTGCGGCTGACAGCTAAATTCATCTCCGAAAAATCAGTTCTGCCGGAAACTTCCAAACGTTTTTGCGCGCCGCCGTTTCCAACCGAAAACGCGCCTTCGCCTTTAACCGCAAAATATAAACGATTTTCCCTCGGCAAAAAAACGACGCCGAGAACGCTTTCGCCGCCCTTTGCCAAACCGATTTGCACGGCAAAATCGCCGTTGTTATTGATGAAACCCTGAGTACCGTCGAGCGGGTCAATTATCCAGACGCGCTTTTTTTCGAGTCTCTTTTTATCGTCAAATTCTTCTTCGGACAAAATTCCGTCGTCGGGAAAAGCATCGGCTAAACCTTCGACAATCAATCTGCTCGCGGTTCTGTCGGCAATCGTTACCGGCTCGGAAAAATTATCGGCGAGAACTTTCTCCTCGATTTCAAAGCCGTCAGCATAAAAATCCAGGATAATTTCGCCTGCTTTTCGCGCCAGAGCGACGGCGGTTTCAAGTTCTTTTTTTAACATTATTAAAAATCTATCACAGAAAATATTTAGTCACGAAAAAGCACGAAAGTTATTTTTAATAAGACTGCGCCGTAATTTTTATTAAATTTCGTTATTTTAATTTGTTTTATTGTTTGTGTTCTTTCTTGTTTGTTTGTGACAGATTTTACACGGTCTTCCGTGCAGCTAAATTTGCTTTGCACTCAAATAAAAATGCCACAGCAATCTCGCTGCGACGGCGCGTAAGGGCTTCCATTTTTCCGCCAGTTTTATAAATTCTTCGGAGTTTGGTCGGTGTTCTAAATTCTTCAGTTTTTGCCAGGCAACGTGCAAAGCCAAATCGCCTTTCGGCATCACGTCGAGGCGCTGCAAAGCCATAAGCAGATAAATATCGGAAGTCCAATCTCCGATGCCTTTTAATTTTTTCAATTCGTGTTTTACTGTATCGTCGGGCAAAGTTTCCAGAGCCGTTAAATCTAACTTTCCTTCCAAAATTGCTTGGGCTAAACCGCGAACGTATGAAATTTTCTGACGGCTGAAACCGATGCTTTTCAATTTGGCGTCATTTAGTTTGAGAAAATCTGCGGGCGAAACCGTTTCATTTTTTTTGCACAATTTATCGAAACACGCTTTTGCCGAAGCGACCGAAACCTGCTGTTCGAGAATGATAAGGACGAGCGTGGCAAAATTCGCCTCGCGTTTCCACATCGGCGGTTCTCCAAAAGTGCGAAAGATAAAAGCCAAATCCGAATCGTTTTTTGACAATTCTTCGCAAACTGCAATTAGATTTTCTTCGTCGAGAGTTTTAATCATAAAATACCGCACGCAAAAGTGACAGAAAAATTAAACATAGATAAAACCAACCGGAATTTACAGTATAAAAATTTTTCTCTTATCTGTGTTTATCTGCGGTTAATTTTTTCTCTGTGTTCTTGTATATTCTGTGATGAAATTGTTTTACCAAATCGAAGCTGCCGCGCTTTCGTCAAACTCAATCAAATCGCCGTTCGGCAAAATGTGAACGATACGTTTCGCGCCTTTGGCTTTCAAAATCGGCGAAAGCAGTCCGACGCGATGACAGTTTGCTCTCGGCGTTTTGTGTTTTGTCAACGGCTGCGATTCCGAACACATAATTGCGGTTTTTAGTTCTGCCGACAACTCCAAAATTCTTTCAATTCCGTATGCCAAATCTTCGGGTTTAGCAATAGTTTTTCCGCCGCATTCAGGCAAATGCTCGTAGCCGATTCGGTTTTCGCGCAAGTTTTCCGACAAAACCGCGCCGTTAAATTGCACCCAGCGCGAACGTGCCGCGCTTCGGACATCGCACAGAAAAGCGATTTCGTATTTCTTGAGCAGTGCCAGAAAATCAGTCCAGGCGTGTCGCCCGTGTCCTATCGTGTAAACGGTGACTGAGTCGGATTTCATTTTTAAATTTTTCGTTAATATTTGCCCAAAAGAATTACTCGAACCAATTGCTGAAGGTTTGGTATAACAACCACAAGTTAAGCAGAGCGATAGTCACAGCGATTGTGTAACCAACAATTTGCATCTTTGCGATCGCCGAGCCGATAACTTCAGCCAAATCACAAGCTATAATCGCCACCTCGCACAAAACCCACTAAACGGCAGAGACGGCGGGCGAAAAATTGTTGCAGCACGCCTGCGCCAAATCGCGCTCGGTAATGATGCCGAGCCGCAAAGCCAGGCGTTGAAGAAAAATCGCCATCAAATTAGATAGCATAATCACGCTTAAAAGCGCGTATTCAAAACGCGAGCCGCCCGCAATATCCGTCGCCCAATTTCCCGGGTCCATATAACCGACGGCGACCATAAATCCGGGTCCGGAAAAGGCGAACAGCTTTCTCTAAAAACCGTCGTTCTGCGGCACGTTTAATGTCGAGTTGGCTTCGGGCAAACTCGGATGCGGCGACATTCGCCGCCAAGGATTTTTTTCGATTTTTGCGCTCATTAGTAATTTTTTATGAATCAAAACTGTTAAGGTGGTCAAGTTCGACGTCGCTCCAGGACGCCGGGTCGTCAACTGATTCCATATGCGTGAAAACAATCGTATTTTTCACGGCACGGTGAATATCAACTTCTATTTTATCGAGCAGTTGATGACCGCGATGAACCGTCCAATCGCCCGGCACGAGAATGTGAACGGCAACAAATTTGCGAATCCCCGATTGCCTCGTGCGGAAAGCGTGGTAATCGATGCCTTCGTCTCGAACGTAGCGTTCAAGAATGTCGGAAATGGATTTACGGTTTTCTTCGGAAATACCCACGTCCATCAAACCGTGCGCCGAGCGTCTCAATAAATAAAAACCCGTCCGAGTAATGTTCAGCGCAACCAGGAGCGCGATTATCGGGTCAAGAATCAGCCAGCCGGATGCGGACACGGCAAAAACGCCGATAAGCACGCCGATTGAAGTCCAAACATCGGTCATCAAATGTTTGCCGTCGGCTTCGAGCGTAATTGAATGATGCTGTTTGCCCTGGCGAATCAGAATCTGCCCGACGACCAGATTTATAACCGTAGCAATTCCCGAAACCAACAAACCAACGCCAATTTGTTCGAGCGGCTGCGGCGCAAACAGCTTTCCAATTGCCGCCCAACCGATAGCAATCGCGGCAATTAAAATCAAAGTTCCTTCGACGGCGCTTGAAAAAAATTCGGCTTTGTCGTGACCGTAAGCGTGTTCTTCGTCAGGCGGCGCATCGGCGGTTTTCAAAACCATCAAAGCCACAACCGCCGCCGCCAGATTTATCAGCGATTCGAGCGCATCCGACAGCAATCCGACCGAACCGGTCAGAAAATATGCCGCCGATTTCAACGCAATCGTCAAAACGGCGGCAAATATCGAAAGCCATGCAAATCGTGTTAAATTTTCGCGCGTCATTAAAACAAATTAAACCGGCAAGTTTGTTCGATTATGAATTTTCATTATCAGCCGATTGGCGGATTTCTTCAAATGCATTCAAGTTTTCGAGCGCTGAAATTTACAAAACAATACCGGCTGCAAACGATTTTTAATTCATAATCGAAGCCGATTTCATAGTTTGAACAATTGATGATTGAGCAGATTTCCTACAAGCGTTGATGAAATTTTACTTGCTGAAAATTTTAATTTCACAAGGCAACTAACCGTTGATAATCGCCAGCATTCTTTCGGAAAAATCAGTTGTCTCCCATTCGCTCCAAAGTTTGAGCGAGGCACGATAATTTTTTGTTCGGTTTTTGATAAACTCTGACAAAAGCCAAACGGCTGCTTTATATTCGCTGTTAGCCGCCACGCCGTTTTGCCGTTTACGCATCCGTTTGCTCAGACTTTCCAGCCAAACATCGCAGTCGTGAACTTCGCCCAAAAACGATTGCATCTCGGCGATTCGGGCGGCAAAAGGCGTAATACGCTCGCCCCAGCAAGCAGTAAAAAGCTCGACCGCATAGCGTAGACGTTTTGCCGAGATTCGCATTTCGTGTAGCTTTTCGACATTGAAAGGCTCGTAAACGCTCACGCCCAAATCGCACAATTCCTGCAAACTGTCGGCAACGGCTTCGCGTCCGGCTTCGCTAAAGCTGACAATGCGCGTCCGTTTATTTCTTCTGACCGCTTTATCTAGTGCCGCAATGAAATTTGCTTGTAGTTTCGCTAAAACGTCCGCATCGAGAACTTGAATTAAATCTATCTGCACCCTTTCGCGCAAAGCACAGCGTTCTTCGAGCAATTTTTCAATCCCTTCTTTTATTTGCTCGTCGGTTTGGTCAATCTCGGCGGCTGCCTGCAAATGTTCGAGCGCAAGTATCGCCACATCCTGGTCGCGCACCGCGCCGAGAGAGTCGGCAATTTCCTTCAAATTTCTTCTCACGCGCCGGAGCGGACGTTTTTTCATCAGCGGAAGAAAATCCCGCAGCGCACTTCGCAAACGGCGCGTTGCCACACGCATCGCGTGAACGCCTTCGATGTCGGAAAAATCCAATGCTGCGCCGCGCAGTTCGATTACTTCGTCAAAACGCACGCGCAAAACGGTCGCCGCCCATTCCAGAGCGTCAGCCGCGCAGTCAAGTCCGGTTATCTCTTTTGCTTTCGCCATTTCTTAAAAAGGTCAGAGTTTGACCCGGAGTAACGGTAATCACATCGGATACATTTAGCTCAGAATAGTTTCACTCGACCGGATTTTCAGAAACTACACAATCGCAATTTTTGACGGTGATTCTTCCGGTTTGAGTTTGACCGCATATTCCGCACCCATCGTCAACGCCTGCCGTAATCGTATAAGTTCCGGGAGCAATACCCGTCAAATCCCAGAAAACTTTCGCGCCTTGTCCGATAATGCGTCCACCCGAAACCGTGTAGTAATACTTAATGACATCTTTTTCCGGGTCAATTGCCGTGGTTGTAACTTGAGCATTCATTTTATCACTACAATCTGTGCCTTCTCGCGGAACTTGTCCGGCAGCACAGGACGCGGCAATTTCCGACCGGCTCAGCGTCAGTTCAGTTACATCGGGAGATTTGTTATCTTCTCCTGAAGGAGGCTGTTTACAGGGTTTGCAATCAATTTGCGATGTTTCTGCGGTTGAGGACGATTCTAATGAACGGTTTACAGATTTATTGGAAACTTGTTTTGGAAATCCATATAAATAAAACAAACAAGCTACGGAAACCAGCAAAGTCAACAAAATCCGCGCAAGCATAGTTTTTTCTCCAAAAAGAAATTACAAAAAAGAAATTACAAAATTTGAAATATGCCGAAAGTAGGATGTTTATACAATGTATTGAAAATAAAAGTCAATTATTTACCAAAACTTTCAATTTCTTCAACCGCGTTCGGATTTTCGAGTGCCGATAAATCGCCTGCGTCTTCGCCTAAATATGCCGACCGAATCACGCGGCGCATTACTTTAGCGTTGCGCGTTTTCGGCAAAGCGGAAACGAAATGAATCAGCGACGGCGCGAGCGGTTTGCCCATACCTTTGGCGACGAGTTGTTTTAATTCGGAAGCCAAAGCGGAAGCGTCTTCGGTTTCTGTTTTTAAGACGCAGAACGCAACCATCGCCGTACCTTTCATTTCGTCGGGAACGCCGATGACGGCGGCTTCGGCGACGTTTTCGTGAGCAATTAATAAACTCTCGACTTCGGCGGGACCAACTCTTTTCCCCGCAACTTTAAGCGTGTCGTCGCTTCTGCCCAAGATAAACCAATGCCCGTCTTTATCTTTCATCGCAAAGTCACCATGAACCCAAATGTCTTCAAACCGCGACCAATAGGTTTCCAAATACCTTTCGCGTTCCTTCCAGAAGCCGCGAGCCATTCCAATCCAGGGTTTTTTAATCGCCAATTCGCCGACCTTGTTTGCGCCGACAGAATTGCCCGTGTCGTCTAAAATATCCGCGTCAATTCCCGGACACGGCGCTGAAAAGCCGCACGGTTTTATCGGAACGAGCGGATTGTTCATCAAAATCCCGCCGGAGATTTCCGTGCCGCCCGAATAATTTATAATGGGAAGGCGCGAATCGCCGACCTTTTCAAACAGCCACCACCACGGCGCGGGATTCCATGGCTCGCCAGTCGAAGCAAAAGCGCGAAGCGATGAAAGGTCGTGTTTTTTCGGCAAATCGTCCCCTTTTGTGGCGAGCGCGCGAACGAGCGTCGGCGAAATTCCTAAAATTTCGACTCGGTGTTTCGCGCAAAATTCCCACATCCTATCAGGCGCGGGATAATCCGGTGCGCCGTCGTAAATAACGATTGTCGCGCCGTTTATCAACGCGCCGTAAATCAGCCACGGTCCCATCATCCAGCCGATGTCGGTTATCCACGAAATCCGCGTTCCTCGTCCAACGTCCGTGCCGAAAGCCATATCCTGTGCTGCTTTTATCGGAAAGCTGCAATGCGTGTGCGCGATACCTTTCGGCTTTCCGGTAGTGCCGGAAGTGTAAAGAATAATGAGCGGGTCTTCGGCGTTGGTCGGTTCGAGATGAGAAAACTTAGAAAAGTCTTCTTCACCAATTTCCATTGATAAATTCCAAGGTAAAATCTCAAATTTGTCAGATTGCAATTGTTTTTTTTCAATATCGTAAAGTCCGAATCCTATTCCACCTGATTTGAGATGCGGGGAATTTTTGCTTTGAGCGATATCTGGAATCAATCCTTGACGGAACTTTTCTGCGATTTCCAAACGCCTTTTTTCCAGCACTAAAGACTTTTCTTTTTCAGTTAATCCGTTAAATTCCGCGACTTTTTCCTTTCGTTCTTTGTCTCTAATCTTTCTACGTTCATTTTGAATTGCTGATTGTTCTGCTAATTCTTTTGCCCATTCTTCTTCGGTTCTTTTGCGAAGAATATTGGAAATCCAGAAAATCCTTTCTATAGACGGACTTTTTTCCGCCGCTTGAAAGGCAATATCTAAAGCGTTAAAAATTTTACCGCGTCTTGAAAATCCTTCACAGGTAAAAAGCGCTTTTGCGCCGACAGCATTTAATCTTGATGCGATTGCTTCAACTCCGTAACCAGAAAAGACCGGAACTGCAATCGCGCCTATTCGATTAATTGCCAATAAAGCAACAACCGTCTCAATCATCATTGGCAAATGAATTCCAATCGCATGACCTTTACCCAAACCATTCAATCGCAAACCTGCCGCGCAGGATTCGACTTCTCGTTTTAATTCCGCATAAGTAACTTGCCGAACTTTTCCTGCTTCGTCTTCCCAAATTACTGCGGGCTGATTTTCGATTTCCGTTCCAATCCAACGGTCAACGCAATGCGAAACGACGTTCAAACCGCCGCCCACGCACCAATGCGGAAACGCTGCGCCGTCGGACAAATCGAGTAGTTTTTCATACGGCGGATTAAAACGGATGTCTAAAAACTTTAGAACTTCGGCGGTGAATAGTTCGACGTTTTCAATCGAAAATTTATAAAGCTCGTCAAAGGTCGAAACATTGACTTGTTTCATAAAGCGCGTCAGTTGGGCGCGTTCGATGACTTCCGGCGAAGGTGTCCAGGCGATTGGCTGATGCTCAAATGTGTTGTCGTTCATAGGCTTAAAAAAGTATTGAACAATATAATACATACCTGTTATGATTTCTGTCAGGTCTTATCCAAAATTATCAAAATCTTGCCAATGAAAAAAACTCTCAAAGAAAGAATCAACAACGCTTACGAAGCCTTTCACGCGGATGAAGGTTTTTCATCAAATTCAGTTGCGGTCAAAGAAAACGAAAGCGATTTACAAAAACAAAGCGGCGCTAATTCGGCAATTTCGGCTTTTGATGTTTGGGCGTTTACCAAATATTTTCTCTTTTTCCTGCCCGGCGTTTCGCTTCTGTTTTTTGTAACGCTTGTTTTAACCGATTTTCTAATCTTCCGAAATGAAAACATCGGGAATTTTACCTTTGCCTTTTTTTGGATTGGTTTGGGCGCGTTTTTAACGATGTTCGGTATCGGAAAACTTGCGGAACTGAAATATCTGAAGGTCGTCGCTTCGGTTTTGATTGCTTCGTTTGCCATCGCTTTATCTTTTTTCTTTGTGACGGACGAATTAAAAGGAAAGTTTTTCGGCAGCTACTCGCTTTATTTTTTACCGATTGTTATGCTCGTCGGTTTTGCAGCGAAAAGATGGATTGACAGCCAGGAAACCGAAATTTCGTAGTTTGGAACGGGCGTTTTATCAATTGTCGGGTCTTCGTGTAAAATTTCTACGCGAAGACTTTTTTATTTTACAAATTTATGAGCGAAAAACCAGTCGAAATCAAACTTCCCGCGAATCTTTTTCAAGGCAAAACCGCAATCGTAACCGGTTCGAGCCGCGGCGTCGGGCGCGCAACTGCTGTAAGGCTTGCAGAAGCGGGCGCAAACGTCGTCGTTAATTATTTGAAAAGCGAAACCGAAGCAAATGAAGTCGTTGAAGAATGTAGAAAAAGCGGTGTTGAAGCGATTGCCGTGCAGGGCGATGTTTCCGAATGGCAACCCGCGCAGAATATCGCAAAAGCAGCAATCGAAAAATTCGGCAAAATTGATTTGCTTGTTCTAAACGCCGGAATTTGGGAAGGCGCGCCGATTGAGGAAATGTCTGAAGAGACGTGGAACAAAGTTTTGAATACGAATTTGAAAGCGGCGTGGGCGATGACAAAATCGTGCGTGCCTTCGATGAAAAAACAGGAAACCGGCGCAATCGTTCTAGTTTCTTCGACTGCCGGACAGCGCGGCGAAGCAAATTATTCGAATTATGCTGCATCGAAAGGCGGACAAATTAGTTTTACAAAAGCTCTGGCAAGTGAACTTTGCCCGAAGATTCGTGTCAATGCGGTCGCGCCCGGCTGGATTGAAACGGCGATGGTCAGACCTGTTTTTGAAGACGAAGAATACAAACAACAAGTCTTAAATTCGATTCCATTAAAGCGTATGGCGACGACCGACGACGTTGCGCTTTCGATTTGTTTTCTGCTGTCGAATTGGTCGCGCCACATCACGGGCGAGATTTTGAACATCAACGGCGGCTCGGTTTTGTGCGGGTGATTTTGAAAGGAGAAAACTTTAATAATTGATTGGTTTAAGTTGTTTACTTGCGAAGTCTTTTTCGCTTGAGTTTGTCTCTTTTACCTAAACCATAAAATCTATCGTCATCGCCGCAACAAGTTACGCAAATGTCTCTGCCTTTTTTAATTAAAAGAATTTCCGTTAATTTGCTTCCGATGTATAACTCAATTCGCCCTTCTGAACGCACTCTTTCACCTTCGGCAACAACAAATCTATTAGCATCTATTTTCCATCTTGCTTCCAAAACAAAACGAACATTATATAAACGACGGCGATTCAGTTCGCGGGATTTTTCACCTTTGCCAAGACGAGCAATAATAAACAAAAGTTCATTGGTTGTGGTTAAATCATTTCCTAAAGAATCTAATCTTGCCGAATTATCCTCGCAAGTAGCCAAAATTGGTTCAACAGTATCGCTTTGTGCTTTCAGATATATGCTTGATGAAAGCACAATAAAGATGAACAGAATTGTTTTCATATTTTCACATTAAAGCATTGCCTTACGGCGCGGTCGTTTGAAAAATTTCTAAACTCGAATTGCGTTTTTCCGCTTTTTGCGCTTCGTTCAAGCGTCCGTAATCGTAAATCGCGTTTTCCCACGTGCCATACATCGCGTTCGGCAGAACGATGAATTTGCCGCCGAAATCGGAGCGCGCTTTATCTACTTCATTGAAACGGTCGGCGACGGATTTGCGCTCGAAGGCGTTTGCGAAATCGTCGAGGTTATCGCCCATTAAAATTACGATGCGGTAATTTTGCGCGACGATTGCTTGGCGGCGCGCTTCTTTGCTCGAATCTTTTTGGCGAAGCATTACCGTGTCCTGAGTCGCGTCGGGAAAACCGACCGCTTTTAAGTTGTCAATCGTCGCCTGTTTCTGCACTTCGTCGCGGTTCGAGACGTAGAAAACTTTGACGCCCTTTCGATTGGCGTAATTCAAAAAATCAACCGCGCCGGGAATCGCTTTCGCCGTGCGCTTTTCGCCCCACGCATACCACGTTTTCAAATCGAACGGCAGACGATTTTTTATTAAATACGCCTGCTGCTGCGAATTGTCGAGAACCGTTTCGTCAATGTCCACAACGACGGCGCGCGCCCGTTTTCGCTCGGCTTTCGGCAATGCTTTCAAATTCCTTTTGTCAAAATCGGCGTCCAATTGCCAGCGCGCCAGATTAAATGCTTGATAAGTCAAAGCGCGATATTCGCCCGCTTTCTGCATATAAAGAACCGCCGCGACTTGATATTCGTTGTCGGCGGTTGCGCGCTGCGGCTGCGCGTTTTGCTGCGCGGTCGAAGCCATTACAAAATACGTCGAGACAATCGAAGCGGCAACGAGCGCGGCGGTTAAAAGATAATTTCTGGTTTTCATAATTTTTGTTTGGAAAAAAGTTTTGGAGAGATTATAAATGAATTATGCCCGAAAATCCGAAGGAAAAAAACGATAAAGAAAGCGAAGCTGAAAAATCACGCAAAGGTAAATCTGAAACCGGCGAAAAATCTTCCTGGAGTCGAGACCAGCGCGAGAAAAGTTATTATTACGACGACGCGCACGGCTACGAAATTTACAACCCGGACGAAGATAATGCCGAAGAAGAAGACGAATAAAAAATGAAAATCAAACCGCTTCACAATTGGAATGTGTCGCCGCGCGAGGCGATTGAAATTCAAAAACAGCTTGCCTTTGAAGTCGTCGCCGAAGATAAATTCGATGCGCCGGTAAAAACCGTCGCCGGAATTGATTTGGGTTATGACGCGAAAAACGATACGAGCCGCGCCGTCGTTGTTGTGTTGAGTTTTCCCGAACTGGAATTGCTTGAAACGAACGAAGCACTTTTGCCGATTCAGTTTCCGTATGTTCCCGGACTTTTATCTTTTAGAGAAACGCCCGTTGCTATTAAAGCTCTGGAAAAATTAACGCTCACGCCCGATTTGATTTTATGCGATGGTCAAGGTTTAGCTCATCCGCGCAAGTTTGGCATCGCCTGTCATATCGGTTTGATTGCGGACGTTCCGACCGCAGGCGTAGCGAAATCTCTGCTGGTCGGAAAATTTGAAAACTTAGGCGAAACGCGCGGAAGCATCGCGCCTCTGATTCACAAAAACGAGCAAGTCGGCGTCGCGCTTCGGACAAAAGACCAGGTTCAGCCGGTTTTCGTCTCGGTCGGGCATCGAATAAGTTTAGAAACCGCAACCGAAATTATTCTGCAATGCGCGCCGAAATATCGCTTGCCGGAAACGACGCGGCTTGCCGATAAATTGGCTTCGTATCGGAAAAGGTGATTAGCCGCGAACAAACACAAAAGAACACGAAAATTTTTTCTAAATGAATTTCGTGCTTTTTCGTGTTTGCTCGTGGCTAAAATTATTTCTTAGCTCCCCTTTTATTGAAAAGAAAAGGGAAATCTGCAGGCAAAGGTTCGCCGTAAGTGCGCTCGTAAATGTAACGTTTTTGTTCTTCGCCGGATAAATTCTTCGGCATTGAGGCAAGGACAACTTTTCGGGCGGAAACGAACATTGCGGAAGCTATTTTTGCTCGTTCCTGCGGCGAACGCCGTTTCCAGCTTTCTTCCAATATTTCTTCGACTTCAGCGGTCGTATCGTTCATCTTTTTAATTTCTCCAGACACTCTGCAAATAAATCCTTTACGCCGAGCTTATCAGACCAGATCTCAATATAGGACGGTTCAAAGCCGAATTTCAAAAGATTTACCACGTCGCGGATTTGAAAATCCGAGTGCGAATCTTTTGCCCACAACAGTTTTGAAATTATCAAATCTTCCTTGCGAATAAGCCAAACGTCAAAATCAGCATAATTTACCCGTTGCCTATTCTCAAAGGCATTTTGCTGAAATTCTGAATCTTTTTTTATGATGCAGTCAATCTTAAAAGACGAAGTTTGATGAATCAGATTAAACATCGATTTGCGATTTACCGCATCCGTAATTCGTTTATGCGGAACGTAATAATCTGGCTCAAAAAGAGTTGAAATTTCTATAATTTTTTCCGCATTTAATTCGATGACAATATCAATATCCGCCGTGTAGCGCGGCGTCGCGTAATACATCATTGCCATCGAACCGGTCAGCATATAAGCAATTTTGACGCTCTCCAGTCGTTTGACGACATCGTGCAGAACTTTATTCGGCTCGATTATCTCAGACATATTAAATTGAATTATAAAACAAAAATCGTGAACGGATTCGTTTCCATCCATGATTCATTATTTACGATTAACGAAAAACTATTTCTTCGGTCGCTCGTTTGCCTTCAAAACTCTTTTGCGCAGACGAATTGATTTCAGCGTCGCTTTAATAAGCCTATCTTCAAAAAAGAAACCCCCAAGTGTTTGGGCGATGAGTTAAGAAGCATTTTAGCAAAACTGACAAATATAAATTTTATTAATAATGAATATAAGTTAAAGTTAAAAATCCCTTGCATATTTTTTTTCTCTCTGTGATAATTTCCTTGCGTAACATTAATTCCGATGTAATGTCAAATTTGGAAAAACCAGGAAACTCGACCTTCTCTTAACATCCAAATTCCACAATTCTCAATATACAAGGGGTAAAATATGAAAAACTACAGTAGATTTTTGTTAGTTTTGTTAGCAGTTGTATTTGTAGCGGCGGCAGCGATGTTTGTCGGAAACAAAGATTCCTCAGCCGTTCAAAAAAATGTTTCAGCCGCGGATGCGGGTGAGATTCACAAAGCCAGGGTTAAACAGGGTTTGGGTGAAATAAAATTCACCTCATCTTCTTCGGAAAACAAAATAGCCGCTTCCGTAAAATCACTTTCTAAATTTATGGAAGACCGTTCGGGAGTCGCCATCAGTCCCGACGCGCAAAAACTTCTTGTTGCTCAAGAACAAAGTTTTCGGCTAAACGACGAAAACGGCATTTCCGTGTCGGAGACGGGTGATTTAATCACTGAGACGATAATGGAAAGAGCATCGAAGTGGAACGAGCAGGAGACGGCTTCGGCGATTGAAAGTTTGAAGGGTTTTAATCATCCCGATTTGCCGGAATCATTCCAAAAAGGGCGTTCAAAGAGAGTTAAATTAAGAGCAAGCGGCGCGTTTATTGGAATAGACCAACTCTCAAGTTTTCTGTCTGCGCTAAAAAGAGGCAATGGAGAAATTCCAGAATTTTACCTCTCTTTCGTCAAACGAGAGATAATCGAAAGGACCGAAAATAAATATAAATTTCTCTCGGAACTTATGCCGGAGCAATTTCCATCGTCAGAGCAAAACGTATCTCCGTTTAACTCGATGCTTCTGGCATATTCAATAATTGCCGACGATAATTTAGCCGGTTCGATGGATAGTCTAACCCGTGAAATGAATTCAATTTACGATTGGTCTAAAAAGCAATACGGCAAGTATCCGAGTCCTGACGGTTTCAAAGCCTACGGTCCGAATGGTTATAGTTATTCTTCTCCAACTGATATTTTGTTTGACGATAACGGGATAAATATCTTTTTGAACGGTTTGCAAAATAAGTAAGACAAATAAATGATATCCAAAATTTTCCTTTGCCACAGAGCTAAAATGAGCCGAGTATTTCTACTCGGCTTTTTCTTTTGCTGAACCTTTCTTCATCAAACGTACTTTAAAAAAGAGATGAGAGAATATTGGAAAACCATTCAAGTTTTTAGAATTACACTTTTTGCGAAAAACCTTATTTCTTCGGTCGCTCGTTCGCTTTCAAAACTCTTTTGCGCAGACGAATTGATTTCGGCGTAACTTCGACAAGCTCATCGTCCGCGATAAATTCCAATGCTTGCTCGAGCGATAAATCTTTCACCGGAACAAGACGCATCGCTTCGTCCGTCGAAGTTGTGCGCATATTGGTCAGCTTTTTCTCTTTGATTGGATTTACGTCTAAATCCACGGCGCGGGCGTTTTCGCCGATGAGCATTCCTTCGTAAACTTTCGTCTGCGGGTTGACGAAAAGCGCGCCGCGTTCCTGCAAAGCATAAAGCGCGTAGGTTGTTGTCTCGCCCATTCGATCGGAGACGAGCGAGCCTGTGCCGCGTCCTTTCATATCGCCCTGCCATTTGTCGAAGCGCAGAAAAATCGTATTGAGCAAGCCTGTTCCTTTTGTTTCGGTCAAAAACTCGCCGCGAAAACCGATGAGACCGCGCGACGGAACTTCGTATTCTAACCGAACTCTGCCTGTTCCGTTGTTTATCATTTTGCTCATTTGACCTTTGCGCCTTCCGAGCGCTTCGGTTACGACGCCGATAAATTCTTCGGGACAATCAACGACGACTTGCTCAATCGGTTCGAGCAATTCGCCGTTTTCGCCTCGTTTGGTAATAACTTCAGGCTTTGAAACTTGCAGTTCGTAACTTTCGCGGCGCATCATTTCGATCAAAATGGCAAGCTGTAATTCGCCGCGTCCCGAAACTTTGAACTGGTCGGGCGAATCCGTATCAGCAACTCTTAAAGCGACGTTTCCCAAAAGCTCTCTTTCGAGTCGTTCTTTGATTTGACGCGAAGTTACAAATTTCCCGTCAATACCGGAAAAAGGCGAATTGTTGACGCCGAAAATCATCGAAATCGTCGGCTCGTCAACGTTGATTATCGGCAGCGGTTTCGGATTATCAACCAGCGTAATTGTCTCGCCGATGTTGATGTCGTCAAAACCGGCAAGCGCGACTATTTCGCCGACGCCTGCTCCTTCAACCGGTTCGCGTTTCATTCCTTCAAAAACATAAAGCTCTTTGACGCGCGTTTTCTGCGTCGAACCGTCGCGCTTTGAAACGATAACTTCCTGGTTTTTGGCAATCTCGCCCGAATAAATTCTGCCGATTGCAAGTCGTCCGACAAAAGCGTTGTAGTCGATATTGGCGACAAGCAATTGCAGGCTGTCGTCGCGCAAAGCGTGGGGCGCGGGAATGGTTTCGACAATCTGGTCGAAAAGCGGTTTAAGATTTTTCGATTCTTCTTCCAGAGTTTTTTTCGCCACGCCGTCGCGCGAAATCGCATACAAAACCGGAAAATCAATCTGCTCATCGCTTGCGCCCAAGTCAATAAATAAATCGTAAATCTCGTCCAAAACTTCTTCCGGTCGTGAATCATGGCGGTCAATTTTATTGACGAGCGCGATCGCGGGAAGTTTTTGCTCCAACGCCTTTCGCAAAACAAATCTGGTTTGCGGCAAGCAACCTTCCGCCGCATCAACCAGAAGAACAATTCCGTCAACCATTTTCAAAACGCGCTCGACCTCGCCACCGAAATCGGCGTGACCGGGCGTGTCCAGGATATTTATTTTGTAATCGCCGTAATGCACCGAAGCGTTTTTCGCCATAATCGTAATGCCGCGCTCGCGTTCCAAATCCATCGAATCCATCACGCGGTCGGCGACGGCTTCGTTGTCGCGGAAAGTGCCGGATTGTTTGAGCATCGCGTCCACAAGCGTCGTTTTGCCGTGGTCGACGTGCGCGATAATTGCAATGTTTCTAATTTTTTCTGTTGTCATCATAGATATAAAAATGCTGTAAAAGATAAACGAAAATAATGACGGATTGAGATGGGAAATGCAAATTGCCGAAGAAAAGCGTCGCTTGCCGTTCGTGCAGCTTCGCCAGCGCTGATAAAACTTTCGACTACACAAACAGAACGGCGTTTTGAGGAGAATAAAAGGCAACGAAAGAAAAGCGAAAAATAAAATACGGTGCTGGAGATTATAATCTCCAGCACCGTAAGTTTCGTCGCAAATCAGCTTTAAGTTTTAGAAAAAGACATACTTTATTAAAGGTTAATCGTTCCTTATAGGTTTAATTCCCCGTAGCTCTGCTACGGAAATAAGGAAAATAAAAAATTCCGATTCAATACCTCGCGGCTCTGCCGCACGGAAAATTTATTGAAAAAAATCGATAATTAGTATGTTTGCCGACAAAGAAGAAAGACCGCGCATCTCTGCACGGTCTTTCTAAAAATTTTCGTTGAATTAACGAACCATTTCCTTTTCGATTACCAGATTATTTTTGACGCTGAAAACGCCCGGAATGCCGCTCGCCAAAATATTCATCAGATTGTAATCACCGCGATTGGCGACATAACCTTCGAGCGAAACGTGTCCGCCGTCAACCACGATTCTGACCGAAGGACGCGGCTCCCACAGGTAACGATATAAGCCGCCGGTGTTGGCAAAACTTTGCAAAATGCCGCGACGAATCGAATTGTCGAAAGACGACAGCGGCAGAATTTCGATGTTATTGACAACCGCACCGACACCTTGAATGTCTTCAACAAAACGTTCGGCGTCTTTTTTGTTTCTGGCATTGGCGACTTTTCCGTATAAAGTTACCGTGTCGCCGTTGACCTGAAAAGCGATATGGTCAAACACTCCGTAGTAAGGAAGTTTAATGATTTCCTTGAAAACTTTTCGCTCCAGCGTTTGCCGCGAAACATTCTTGTTGCCGGTGTAGCTTTGCGCCTGAACGCTGGTAAATGTAAAACCTAAAACTGCGATTGTTGGAATTAAAAAATTTCGTATGTATTTCATCTGTTTATTTCTCCTTTATAAATAACTTAAAAGGAAGATTTCCCTTATTTACTTGTGTATTAAGATGAAAATAAAGTGAAAGAAGATGCCGGATTTTTGGGATTTTCAATCGAGAAAATTATGTTTCAAGTGTTTTAAAATTCGCATTTACCGGGCTGGAAAATTGATTTGACGAAGCGCTTCGTAAAGAACGATTCCGACCGAAGTTGCCAGATTCAAACTGCGCACGTTTTTGTTCGGCATCGGAATTTGCAGGCAGCGTTCCCAATTTGCTTTTAGCAACTCTTCAGGCAGCCCGCGCGTTTCGCGTCCGAAGATTAAACAATCGTTGTTTTGAAACGGGAAATCCGTGTAGATTTTGTCGGATTTTGTGCTGAAATAAATAAAGCGCGAACCGTGAAGCACGTCGTAAAGGTTTTCCAAATCAATATATCTGTGAATTTTTACTTCGTCCCAGTAATCGAGTCCGGCGCGTCTTACAGCCTTTTCGTCGAGGCGAAAACCGGTTGCGCCGACGATATGCAAATTTGTAAAAGTCGCCGCGCACAAACGCGCTATGTTTCCCGTGTTCGGCGGTATTTCCGGTTCGATTAAAGCAACGTGCAGCATAAGCATTCATTCTTTACCTTTGCTTTCAAGGAAATTCTCGCAAAACGTCGTCCATTCGCCTTTTTGAATTCCGAGATAATGTCCGAGATTGGCGGTGGCGACATTGCGGACGGTTTCGATTATGTTCTTTGTGTCTTCTGTATTGGACTTTTCGTGCAAGCCTACGACATAAAAATTTATCGTTTCGCCGGTTTTTTGCAGACAAAAATTATTAGTTGACTCTGCGGTGAAAAAATGCGACGTAAAGCCGGCATCCGGTGTCTCTTCGGTCGGATTATAAGTCGGCTGGACGGTTAAAATAATTTCGTCTGAGTCTTCATCAATATTGACTACTCTCACCCAATCGCTCATACCCGAACCGTGCAGAGTTATGCGTATAAAATCGCCGACAATTGTCGTTTCCCGCTTGCAAACATTACCGTTTGCATCAAAAAGCTCGTAACTCGACAAACCCGACAGCGCATTCCATTTTCTAATTTGAAAAAGTTTTTCCTTGAATTTAACAAAGAAGTTTTCCGCTTCAAAAGCGTTTGAGTAATTACGTTTGGCGGAAGCTACCGAACTCATTTCGTCGTCCGAAGAATTTGTTATGAGAGCGGCTTTTTCCAATAAACCTTCAATTTTACGGCTCATAATTTTGTGGTCTGAAACTGCAAAATAAAAATAAACTATAAATTTCCCGCTTTTAGTTTTACATACTCATTGATTGCAAGCATCTTAAACGAGTAAAACTTCATCAATTTACTTACTCTGGAAGCGGCTGAAATGTGCTGATTTTAATAGTTTGTGCTACAATCCGCAAGAGTCAATCTACAACAAAAATTCGAGGAGAACATTAAGTGTTTTTGCGATTTAAGTTTTTTATATTATTCGCTTTTCTGACGCTGGGCGGCGTTTCGGCGGTTTGCGCGCAGGCGAACACCGATAAAGCTGACAAAACCGCCAAAAAAGAAAAGCAGAACGGGAAGCAAAAAGCTGATGCGGCTAAAAATTATACCGCCGAGCAAATCGCCGAATCAACTGTTGTGATTTACGGCGGTCTCGGCGGCAGAGCCAATCTTAATCAAATTCGTAAAACCAGCCTGGAGCGCGGAAAAATCAGCATTGTAAATGCGGATGGAAAAACCGAACAGGCAAACTACGAACGCTGGATTCTGCGCGCCGACACGCTCGATAAAGAGCGCATTCGCTTTGAACAGGAATTTCCGAATGCGAGATACGCCCTCGTTTACGCGGGTGATAAAATTTTCGGGCTTTACAACGACTCGGTTTTCACGCCGCGCGAAGATGCTTCCAAAGCGTTTGAAAATCAAATCTGGCACGGTCTCGAAGCGCTGCTGCGTTACAAGGAAAACGGCGCGACCGTTGCGCTTGCCGGACGCGATAAATTAATGGGCGTTGATTTTTATATGCTCGACGTAACCGATAAGCAAAACCGCAAAACGCGCTTTTACATCAGCTCGAAAACCTTCCGCGTGATGATGCTCGAATACACCGAAGGCGAGACGAAATACCGCCGCCGGTTCTACGATTACAACTACGCGCAAGGCACGCTTTTCCCGTTTCGCAACGTGCTTTGGGCAAACGATAAACAAATAGAAGAAACCGACGTTCAAACCGTTACCTTCGGTCAAAAACTCGAAGAGAGTATTTTTCAGGAAAGCTAAAAGATAATTCTAAATTTCAGATTCTAAATTTCAAGTTGCCGATTGATTTTCAAAACCAATCGGCAAAATTTTTAATAAATCTCCAATTCACCTAAAAATCTTTTGCAACTTTATTTCGGCTTGTCGGTGAAAAGGTTATCTTCCCAAATTATCTACAGGAGAAATCTGATGAATAAGCCGAAATTTATTGTTTCCGTCGCCGCTTTTTTTCTGGCTTGCCTTTTGAATTTGACAAATTCTTTCGCGCAAGTGCCAACCAATCAACAAACCCAGCCTAGTTACGAAGTCGTTTTGCAGGTTTTGACTGCTTCAAACAACCCGACTGACAAATCTAACGCTGTTCCGCAGACGCTTTCAAGCGTCATCAAAAAACTGAAAACTAATTATACGTTTTCAAATTACCGTCTGAATTTAACTTACCTGCAACGAGTCGCAAATACGGGAAACCTTGAATTCAGAGGGGTTTCAAACGAACCGAATCAAGACGTTTATGTGCCGATTTTCTCGGAATGGTCAATCAGGCAATTACTAACTCTGCCCGATGCGCGAGGACAAAATTCAATTTCGATTGAAAATTTTAGATTCGGACAACGAGTTCCGGTTAGAAACGGAGCAAGTTTAACAGACCAAAACGGAAAATCCAGTGCAATTATAAATTATGAACAGATCGGACTTACAATGGGAAGACTAAATCTGCCGGTCAATACGCCAACGATTATCGGCAATTTGTCCACATCGAAACCGGACGAAGTAATGTTTTTAATTTTAACCGTTAAACCGGCGCAGGAATAGTCAAATAATCGCGTCGCCGCAAAATTTTTGCAACATTTGAAGCCCCCGCGCGTGTTTCAAAACGTAACGCGGCTTTTGTTTTGGCTTGAATAATGTTGTAAAAACTTATGAATGTATGGCTTTGGACAAATTCGAGAAACGAAACGCGGAGGTGTTGCAAACCACCGTGCCAATTGAGAAACTGTCCGACCACGAGCTAATCGAAGCAACGAAGCAAGGCGACGAGGCGGCATTTGCCGAAATCGTCAATCGTTACCGCAATCCGATTACGAATTATTTATATCGCTTTTTGAACGATTACGAAGAAGCAGTTGATTTGGCGCAGGAAACTTTTGTGCGCGTGTATTTCGCAATTGCGCGTTATCACACCGAATATGCTTTTTCGACTTATATTTACCGGATTGCGACCAATCTGGCGATAAGCGAAATTCGCAAACGCAAACGGCAAAAGCTAGTCTCTTTAACCGGGCTTTTTCAATTTGATAACGAAGACGCTAAAGATTTTCAGCCGCCTGACGAAAAACCGCTTGCGGACGACAATTTGATTGAAAGCGAGCAAGCGCAGACAATTGCGCGGGCTATTGCGACCTTGCCGGAAAAATATCGCGCGCCGATTGTGCTTCGTGATGTTGAAGGCAAAACTTACGATGAAATCGGAGAGATTCTGCAGCTCGGTTTAGGCACAACCAAATCGCGCATCAGCCGCGCACGTGGACTTTTAAAAGAAAAATTAAAAAATTATTTTTAACAAACGAATTGCAAAAAATGAATTATAAAAATTTAACTGAAAATAAAATTGAAAATGGCGAAATTTTGAGCGCGGAGGACGAAAAAATCCGGTCGCTGCTCGGCAGTTTGAAAAGAGTCGGCGCGCCGAAAGATTTTGATTTTCGCCTCAAAGCACGTTTTGCAAACGCGCAACCTAACAGTTATCAACCGCAGTTTCTATCCGTGCTGCGTTACGTTTTACCTTTGGGTCTGGTTGTTTTAATTTCCGCCGTAGTCATATTTAACAGTGTATATTTTGCCGACACGCAAGATCGTTCAATGGTTGCAGAAACTCGGATGCCGGCTTCAATTAAAGAAGCTAACTTGCCGGATAAACCTGCTTCAACTGAACAAATTAACCCGGCAGATTTTCCCCAGCCGTTGGTTGATGTAGAATCAGCACCAAGAAATAAAATTTCTACTAAAATGCCTGACACCGCCGCGCCGATGATGGTGGCAAGATCGGTCAAAAAACCAAAACCGGAAATTTTATCAAGAGTAAATACGAGCGAAGTAACGGGCGGTTCACGCACCAGTGCTTCGACTTCGACACGAGTTATTACGCCGCCGGGAATTACAGTTAACCAAAGTATTAAAACTCCGCCGAACTCGATGAACGTAAAGTCTTTAACAGCCAAAGATGTTTTGCTGCAACGCGGTATCGAAGCGGTTTTTGAGAACGAAAGCTGGAAGGTAAAATCAGTTATGCAAAACAGTCCGGCGGCGCGTTCGGGCGTCCGGGTCGGAGATTCCGTCGAAGCGATTGACGGCGAAAAACTTACCAATAAATTGGTGCAAAACAAAACAATCGAAGGAAAAAAATTACGTATCACGCGCGGTACGGAAAAAATTGAAATCTCTGTGACCAATCCATAAAATTTAATCGAAAAGAATTCCCCGTCTGCTTGCAGCGTGGGTTTCCTTTTCAGCCCTGAAAGGGCGTAACTCTTAGTTCTTAAAAAATTCGTGGTAGGCGGTGCTTTGACCGACTAATTTTCGGGCGAATGCCCCGTCAGCTTGCTGCGGGGTAGTCCGAAAATAACGAATTTTCAATTTACCAACGGTGCAAATTATCAGAAAAAGACGCGAATATAATTTCGCGTCTTTTTGTTTTAGTTGAAATCTGTAAACGAAATCGAGATTCTGCAGTTTATCAAAATGATTGTAATAAAACTGTAAAAACACACTCTGCTCACCTGCAAATTACCAAAAAGCACTAAAATAAGTTATATTCTATTTTTTCGTCACTGAATGACGATTCATTTTAGTTCAAACTAGAAAACTAAACGATACTCGAATGGATAAAAGCTCTCAAAAAGCAGCCGCGTTTTACGATTTGGAAGGCACGCTCGTCAGCACGAATCTTGTGCATACTCTGGGTTTTTACGCCCAACGCCAGCAAGGTCTTCTTCAAACATTCAAAAAAAGTGCGATGACGCTAGTAAAACTGCCGTTTTTCGGCTTGACGGATTTATATTCGCGCAATGTTTTTAACGAAGTCTTTTTTAAATCTTATAAAGGCGAATCTGCCGACCGCCTGCGCTTTTTTTCCGAAGAATTATTTGAAAAAGTGTTAAAGCCTGCAATTTTTGATGGCACATTCGAGATGATAAAAACGTCGAAAAAATTAGGCTTGCGTCAAATCGTCATTACTGGCGCGCTGGATTTTACAATCGAACGCCTGATGGATTATTTGGGCATTGACGAATTCGCCGCAAATCGTCTGGAATTCGTCAACGGCTACGCCACCGGACGCTTGCTTCCGCCCGTGATGGCTTCGGCAACAAAAGCAATCTGGATACGCGAATACGCCGAGCGCGAAGGCATCAATCTCTCAGATTCTTACGCCTATTCAGACAGCATTTCCGATTTGCCGATGCTCTCGATTGTCGGTCATCCGGCGGCGGTCAATCCAGATTTCAGATTGAAACAGACGGCGCTGCAACACGATTGGGCAATTCTTAACTTGAAGTAATTGCAATCAAGCAAACCGATGCAAGATAAAAAATGACGAATAAAATCGACGACAATTGGTATGAAAACTTTTTTCAAGGTTTAAATTGCGAGCTTTGGGAAAAAGCAGTTTCGCTGGAATGGACAAAACAAGAAGCGAATTTTTTGCTAAGCGAATTAAACCTTAAACAAGGACAATATCTGCTCGATATTCCTTGTGGTTTCGGCAGACATTCCATCGAATTTGCAAAGAGAGGCTATCAAGTAACGGGCATTGATATTTCTCAAACTTTTATAACCGGACTGACTAAAAAAATAAAATCCGAAAAACTTCCCATTAAAGCCGTTCAAGCAGACATTCTTACCATTGACCTAAACCAAAAATTTTCGGGTGCGGTTTGTATGGGCAACAGTTTCGGGTATTTCAGTTTCGACAAAATCAAATTGTTTGTCGAAAAGGTTTCTTCAAGTCTTGAAACGGGAGCAAAGTTTATTATCAATTCGGGAATGATTGCCGAAAGTATTTTGCCGAATTTTTCAAAAAATAAATCATTCACTGTCGGCAATATAACAATGGACATCACAAATATTTATAGCGTTGAAGACAGCTATATGATTAGCCGTATTCTTTACACAAAGGAAGGCAAGACGGAAGAACATTCTTTTAAGCATTATGTATTTACATTGGGAGAAGTGAAGCGGCTTTTGCAATCCTGCGGTCTCAAGACAATTGCAACCTATAATTCGCCGTGCAAAACGGAATACAATCTTGGCGACCAACAAATTTACATAGTAACTGAAAAGAAGTGAATTATTGTTTTACAATAATTTATACGATATTTTGTTATTTTTATGGCACTACAACTTAGACGCAAAACACACGAATCAATCATCTACATTGATCGCGACAGCGCGCCGCGGATTATGCCGTTTGGCGAGGATTTTATTCTTGAAGATTTGCCGATTGGGACGCGTGTGATTTATCCCAATCCGCCGATTAAAGGTTTGCCGAATCGGGAAGCGGCGATTCGTTACGCGGTCAATCATCCTTTGGACGCGAAACCGCTTTACGCGCAGCTTGAGCCGGGAATGCGCGTTACGATTGCGATGGACGATATTTCCTTGCCCTTGCCGCCGATGCAGACGCCGGATTTGCGGCAGACGATGCTCGAAGTCGTGTTGGATATGTGCGCGGCGAACGGCGTGGACGACATTCATTTGATTGTCGCCAACAGCCTGCACCGCAAAATGACGGCGTGGGAAATGGAGCGAATGGTCGGCAAGACGATTTTCAACGAATTTTACCCGGACAGATTTTACAATCACGACGCGGAAGACGACGAGAATTTAATCACGCTCGGACATACCAGACACGACGAACCTTTGCGTGTTAATCGCCGCGCTATCGAAAGCGATATTTTGATTTATTTAAATATCAATCTTGTGCCGATGGACGGCGGGCATAAATCGGTCGCCGTCGGTTTGTGCGATTATGAATCTTTGCGCGCTCATCACGAGCCGCAAACGATACGCGATTCGCATTCGTATATGGACCCGCCCGCGTCGGAATTGAATCACAAAGTCATTCGCTTGGGAAAATTGGTTGATGAAAACTGCAACGTCTTTCACATCGAAACCGCGCTCAACAACAAAATGTTTCCCGAAGGCTACGATATTTTAACTAGGAACGAAGACGAATTTTCGTTTATGGACAGAATGAAGTGGGAAGCGATGAAACGCACATTTTCAAAACTGCCGCGCGGCGCGCGCCGGAAAATGCTGCACGCCATTCCCGCGCAATACGATTTGATTGCCTGTTACGCGGGCGATACGGAAAAAGTCCACGCGAAAATTCTCGAAAAAAATTATCAGCAATACGAAATTCCCGTTAAAGGTCAGTGCGACATAATGATTACGGGCATTCCCGACATCTCGCCATATAACGTCTATTCGGCGCTGAATCCTTTATTGGTTCAAGTGATGGCGCTCGGCTATCACTTCAATATGTTTCGCAATAAACCGCTTTTGCGAAAAGGCGGCGTGATGATTATCACGCATCCGTGTTTCGACGAATTCGACCCGAATTTTCACCCGTCCTACATCGAATTTTTCCATCGCCTGCTGCCCGAATCGCGCGACGCATTTTACCTGCGCGACAAATACGAGCGCGAGTTTGCCACCAACCCGAACTACATCGAAATGTATCGGCGCGGCAACGCCTATCACGGCGCGCACCCGTTTTTTATGTGGTATTGGGGCGAAAACGGTCGCCAGCACGTCGGCAAAGTCATCGTCGCCGGCGCGGAAAACGCCCACGTCCCCGAAATGCTCGGCTGGGACAGAGCCGACAATCTAACCGAAGCGATTGCACAGGCGCGTTCGTTTATGGGCAGAAACGCGGAGATTACGATGCTGCATCAGCCCGTGATTGGTTTGTGTAACGTAACGGATTAGATTCATACGTGCGGAATACGTATAATCAAAATTGCTATGCAAAAGAAATTAACAATTACGATTGACGAACGAGTTTACGAAGGTCTGCAAAGGGCAGTCGGACGCGGGAAAATCAGCCAATTTATCGAAGTTCTAGTGCGACCGCACGTTTTGAACGAAGATTTAGAATCGGCTTACAAAGAAATGGCTGAAGACGAAGCGCGAGAGGCGGAAGCGTTGGAATGGTCGGAAGCGACAATCGGAGACGTGAACAATGAAACGTGGTGAAGTTTGGTGGGTGAACTTTGAGCTGTCAGTCGGAGGCGAAATTAAAAAACAACGTCCTGCCATCGTTCTGAGCAACGATGCTTCAAACAAACATCTCAACCGTGTTCAAGTCGTGCCGCTTTCCAGCAAAATCGACAAACTTTATCCGAGCGAGGCTTACGTTCAAGTCGGCGGAAAACAAGCCAAAGCCCTCGCCGACCAACTGACAACCGTGAGCAAATTGCGATTGTTAAATAAAGCCGGACATTTATCGAAAGCAGATGTTGAAAAGATTGAGAAAGCAGTAAAAACACAACTTGATTTATAAAATTTATAGGTAGAAATGCGGAGATTACGATGCTGCATCAGCCCATTATCGAGCTTTGCAGTGTAACGGATTAACAAAGCGGTATAACTTCGGTTATACTCAAAGTATGAAAACGGCAATTTCAATTCCGAACAATGTCTTTGAGCAAGCGGAGAGTTTGGCGCGTAAATTAAAAATTTCACGCAGTGAACTTTTCACCGAAGCGGTAAAAATTTATCTCAAGGAAAATCACGTCGAAGACGTAACGGCAAAGCTCAACGAAGTTTATGAAAACGCGGCTTCAAATCTGGATAATGATTTGCTGAAAGCGCAAGCAACGAGTTTGCCGAAAGAAAAATGGTAATCGGGCGCGGCGAAATTTGGTGGGCGAATTTGCCAGAACCTGTCGGCTCAAGTCCGGGTTTTCGTCGTCTGGTTTTAGTTGTGCAGTCAGATTCGTTTAATCAAAGCAAAATTCAAACTGTCGTTGTCGCCGTCATTACGAAAAATCTGGAATTAGCCAAAGCACCGGGAAATGTTTCGATTACAGCGCGAATGAGCCGTTTGCCGGTTGATTCGGTGGTCAATGTCTCGCAGGTGATTACGATTGATAAAAGTTTGCTGACGGAATTTGTTTCGACTTTGCCGTATAAGAAAATGGAAAAGATTGAAGTAGGTTTGCGATTGGTTTTGAGTTTATAAAGTAAAGCTAAGATTAAAAATAAAGTAATGAAAGTAAAAATCATAAGATTTACCTTGCTGATTTTGATTCTAATGTTTCACCTAAATTTTGTTGAAGCACAAAGAAAGGGCTCGATTCAAGCCGCAAAAACTTTGAGCGTGCGAGAAATTGCTAATAAAGTTTTGCCGTCGGTTGTTCTCATAATTACGCAAGATGAAAATGGCAAACCTATAAGTCAAGGAAGTGGCTTTGTATTTGGCTCAGGTTTGGTAGTTTCAAATCTTCACGTTTTTGAAAGAGCTACGAATGCAATTGTGAAAAATGTCAAAACAGGGGAAGTTTCAAAGGCAATTGAAGTTGTCGGAATGAATGCCAAAGAAGACATCTGCGTTATAAGAATTGACAACACAAAATTTCCAATTCTTTCTTTAGGCAATTCAAATTCAGCGGAAACGGGTGACGAAATTTATGTTGCAAGCAATCCGAAAGGTCTTAAGGTTCTTTTACGAAAGGAATCATTAGCAGTTTAAGAAGAGATGTCGGACTTTTTCAAATTGATGCCGCAATTTCTCCGGGTTCAAGCGGTGGCGTTTTGCTCAACCAAAAAGCAGAAGCCATAGGCATTATAAAATCTAGCTTAGTTAGCGGACAAAATTTAAACTTTGCAATTCCAATTAATAAGCTAAAAGCCTTACCATACAAATTCAAACATTCAATTCAATTGGCTGGTGCTTGTGCATATCGGGATAGAGACAAAGATAAATTAAAAGGATTAGTCAAAAAAGTAGTTGAAAAAAGCCCTCACAGTAGAATAGAAAATGGAAAATTAATAGAAGAGGGTATAAAAACCAATTCGATTGATATTTATGACAGAGAAGGAAATAATATTGAGCATTCCGCATTCAACGCAGTTACTGGAGACTTAATTTGGACATATAAATTTACTTATGATGAAAACCGAATAAAAACTACAATTGTCGACGAGTTATTTAACGGAAAAGTAGAGCAAACTACATTTGACTTAGAAGATGGCATTTACAATAAACTTTACAGTAGAGAATTTAGCACCACAAGAGGGAGTCCTAAAGAGAAACTAGGAATGCAAATTTATAACAGTAGTGGGGAAATGTTTGAATGGCATACAAGCGGAAAAATTATTACTTATAGCTATGATTTAGATGGAAGAGTAACTGACACTGTTCAAACAGGAAACGGAAAAATCGAAATCAAAAAAAGGTATCGTTATAAGGAGGACACAAAGGGGAATTGGATTGAACAAAAAATGTATAGTAATTTTCCCACAGCTGTTGGAGTAGATAATAGCGAATGGTATGAAGGTGAATCAACCTACCGTGAAATCACTTATTACGAATAAAAATGAAATTATCACCAACCGAAATTTTCAAAAATAAAAAGATTTTCTTTATCGGCGGCACGGGCTTTGTCGGCAAGGTTACGCTGTCGATGCTGCTGCATAATTTTCCTGACATCGGGCGAGTTTATGCGACCGTGCGGGCGCGTGATGCGAAGGAATCGGAGATTCGTTTTTGGACGAGCGTTGTAACGTCGCCGACGTTTGACCCGTTAAGAGAAAAATACGGCGATGGGTTTGAAAAGTTTATTCGGGCGAAAGTCGTTCCGGTGAATGGCGATGTCGGGAACGAATTTCTCGGCTTAGACGAAAAGGAAGCCAAAAAGATAATGAAAGACTGCGATGTCATTATCAATTCGGCGGGTAATGTGACGTTTAATCCGCCGCTTGAGAGCGCCCTTCGGACGAACGTCGTCGGGACGAATAATGTTTTGAAGTTAGCGCGGATGATGAAGCGTCCCGCGCTGGTTCACGTTTCGACTTGTTTTGTCGCTGGCAAAAAAAGCGGGACGATTTGGGAGAACGAGCCGGTCGTCGGATATTTTCCGCGCAAAGATGAATTGGTTGGAACACGTTTTGATGTCAATCAAGAGATTGCTGATTGCGCTCGATTGAGCGAGCAGGCGCGCGAGGAAGCGAAGGACGCTATGCAGATTGCAAAATTTCGTGAAGCGGCGCGCGAACGATTGATGGATGAAGGGCGCGATGCGGACGACGAAGACGCGCTGAGTTTGGCGATGCTGCGCGAGCGGAAAGTTTGGATACGTGAGCGCACGACGGAACTCGGCTCGCAACGTGCCGCTTTTTGGGGCTGGACGAATATTTACACTTATTCAAAATCGCTCGCCGAACAAATTGTCGCGCAGCAGGATGATGTTGTGAAAATTCTGCTGCGCCCGTCGGTCGTCGAATCGGCGGTTAATTTTCCGTTTCCCGGTTGGAATGAAGGATTTACGACAACCGCGCCTCTGATTTTAATCGCTTTGCGCGGACAGCCGATTTTTCCGGTTAATGAAAAATTGGTTTTGGACATTATTCCGGTTGACTTGGTGGCGGGCGCGATGCTGCAAGCCGCGATGAATGCTTTGATTGACGATAAACCGCCGCTGGTTTTTCAAGTCTGTTCGGGCGACGTGAACCCGAACGATATGAAGCGAATGGTCGGACTCGTCGGGCTTTATAAACGGCAGCACTATAAAGACAAGGAAACGGGAAATAAAATTGTCAACCGCGTAGCGGGAATGATTGAAGCGATTCCCGTAACGCAGAAAACTTATGAATTAACCAGCGCGCCGATGCTCAACCGATTAGCGAAGGGCGCGTCGAATCTGCTTGATAAAGCCAAACCGAATTGGGGCGGCGGTCGCATCGGCGATATTGTTTCGGACGTTCAGAAATCTTTTGGGAATTTCGAGCGGACAACCGAAGAAACAAAAATGGCATTCGAGATGTTTAAGCCGTTCACCGTTGACAACGAATATAATTATCGCGCCGACAACACGCGGGCTTTGCATTCGTTGATAAAGGAAAAAGAGAAATCTCTTCTGCCGTGGTATCCGGAAAAATTGGATTGGTATGATTACTGGTTGAACGTGCATTTTCCGGGACTCCGCAAGTGGGTTCTCCCGCAACTCGAAGAAGATTTGAAATTGCAGGAAAAACGCGACCACACTTACAAGGATTTGATTGATTTGTTCGACACGGCAACGAAGCGTTTTCCGACGCGCGTGGCGATGCGGATTGAGCGCAATGGCAAAAAAGAGCAATACACTTACGAAAATGTCAGAGAACTAACTCTTCGCGCTGCCGGATTTTTGGCGGAAAACGGAATCACGCCGACACAGAAAGTCATCCTTTTTTCACACAATATGCCCGAGTGGGGATTGGCATATTTCGGTGTTTTGAAAGCGGGCGCGGTCGCCGTGCCGCTCGACCCGAGTTCGAGCGCTGAAGATGTCGCCAAATTTGCAAAGGCGAGCGAAGCGTCAATGATTTTGATTAGCCCGAAACTTGAAGATGAAAATCCAGAGCTAGTCGACGAACTGAAAAAACAAAATCTCGACATTCCGATTTACGATTTCACAAAAGTTTTTGAAATGCCGTCCGAAACTGAAGAAGCTCAACGACTGGCATTGCTTCCGCCGAAAGTTTTGGCAAATAACGTCGCTTCTTTAATTTTCACTTCGGGAACTACGGGAACGCCGAAAGCTGTGATGCTTTCGCACAAAAATTTCGTCAATATGGTTTCGATGCTCGGCTCGGTTCTCGATATGAGCATTAGCGACGGCGTTTTATCGGTTTTGCCGCTTCATCATACGTTTGAGTTTTCCGCCGGATTTTTAACGCCGTTTGCTAATGGAACGCAAATTACTTATTTGGAAGAATTGAGCAGCGAGGAGCTTTCACACGCCATCGAAAAGGGACACGTTACCGGAATGGTTGGCGTTCCCGCTCTGTGGGAAATGCTGCACCGGCGAATTAAAACTCGTCTGCGCGAGCGCGGCGACTGGTTCGCCGATCTTGCCGACAATATTATTGATTTTAACGCCTGGCTGCGCGACAACACTCCGTTTAATTTCGGACCGATTGTGTTTTTCCCGATACATCAAGGCTTAGGCGGACGTATGCGTTATTTGATTTCGGGCGGCTCTGCCTTGAGCGAAAAAGTGCAGAAAGATTTACATGGGCTTGGTTTCACCGTTCTCGAAGGTTATGGGCTGACTGAATCTGCACCGGTTCTGACCGTCGCGCGTCCCGGCAACAAACTGCTTCGCGGCAGCGTCGGTAAACCGCTTCCGGGCGTCGAAGTCAAAATTAACGAGCTGGACGAAAACGGCGTCGGCGAAGTTATAGCGCGCGGTCAAAACGTGATGCTCGGTTATTTTAACAATGAAGAAGCGACCGCCGAAGTTTTGCAAGACCGCTGGTTGAAAACGGGCGATTTGGGCAGACTCGACGATGACGGAAATTTGTATATCGTCGGGCGCTCGAAAGACGTAATAATCGACAGCAACGGCAAAAATATCTACCCCGACGAGATTGAAGATTTGTACGGCAAATCGCCTTTTATCAAAGAAATGTCGGTTGTCGGCTTGCCGGATTCGGACGGCGGCGAGAAAATCTCCGCGCTGGTCGTACCCGATTACGAATATGATATTGCGCTTTCTCGTGCTGAGACAAATCGCAAAACGGAAGGACATTTCCGCGAAGTTTCTGCAGCGCTGCCGTTTTTCAAGCGCGTCAAAGTCATTCATTTTACGCCGTTTGAGTTGCCGCGCACGGCGACACGCAAAGTAAAGCGTCTCGAAATTGTCGAAATGCTACAAAATCTGGAAGACAAATCGAAAAAGAAAACGCGCATAGATTCAAACGCAAAAAACGACGATAACGTAATTTGGCTCAGAAAAATTGTCGCAAGCGTAACCAATCGTCCGCTTTCCGATATTGCTTTGGAAACAAAACTTGCAGATTTAGGTTTCGACAGTTTAATGTTTGTTGAACTGCAAGCGGCAGTCGAAGATGCCGGCGGGCGCGTTGTCTCGCCCGATACTTTGAACGAAGTCGAAACCATTCGAGAATTAACGACCGCCGCACAGCGCGTCGATAAATCGAAAAAGATTGTTGACGAGCCGAAAACCGAAGAGAAAAAAGACGAAGAGCTTTTTATTCCGTCGATTGTCCGCCGCGTCGGAAACCAGGTTGTCAGCCTCGCGCAAAACACGCTTTACAGCGACATTCTGAAGACCAGTATCGAAGGGGTCGGAAACGTTCCCCCGCACACGAATTTTATCGTCGCGGCAAACCACGCTTCGCACCTCGATATGGGTCTTGTAAAATACGCGCTCGGCGACGATGTGGCGGAACAAACCGTCGCCGTCGCAGCCGCCGATTACTGGTTCGATACGAAATACAAACGCGCGTATATGAACAATTTCACGACGCTCGTCCCGATTGAAAGAACGGGAAGTTTGCGCCAATCGCTGCGCCACGTAACGCAGATTCTAAATGAAGGCTACAACACACTGATTTTTCCCGAAGGCGGGCGTTCGCAGACGGGCGAGATAAACGAATTCAAACCAATCATCGGTTATCTGGCATTAAATAACAAAACCGGCATTCTGCCCGTCTGTATTTGGGGAACATTCGAAGCGTTTCCGAAAGGCGCAATCATCCCGAAAGCCGGCAGCATCGGCGCCAGCGTCGGCGCGAAGGTCGGGAGATTTCTCGAATATGACGAACTTTTCGAGATGACAAAAGGCGTCCCGAAAACCGAAGCCTATCGCTTGATTGCCGCGCGCGTCCAGTTTGAAATCGAAAAAATGCGCGACGATAGCGGCACTAGTAACGGTAAAAAAGACAAATTCGATGTCGCGGGCATGAGGAAACAGTGGCGCGCCGAACGACGTAAAACGCGCAAGAGAGAAACGGTTATCGACGACTAAAAATGGCAACGAAAACGAAAAGCAAATCGAAGGCTTTAATAAAATCCGAACGAAAAATTTTAATCACCGGCGGCACGGGCTTTCTCGGTACGCATTTGGTTCACCAATTTCTGGAGGCGGGCGCGAAGAATTTGCGCGTGATGGCGTCGAGCATTCCCGAATGGATGACCGACAGCGGTGTTGAAGCGTTTGCCGGTTCGGTAACGAAAAGGGAAGACGTGAGCGGTGCGACGAAAAACGTTGAAGCTATTTATCATCTGGCAGGAAAAGTTTCTTTCGCATACGAAGGCGCAGCGCAGATGAACAAAATTCACGTCGAAGGCACGCGGCTTTTATGCGAAGCGGCAAAAGAGAACGGCGTGAAAAATTTCATTCTCGCCTCATCTTCCGGCACGAGTGCAATCTCAGAGACGCCGGAAATTTTGGATGAAAATTACCCGCAGCCGGTCAAAATTTTGACTAAATGGGCTTATTACGCTTCAAAATATTATCAGGAAAAAACTGCTCTTGGCGCTTTCCGGGACAAAGGCGAGCGGCTTGTTATCTTAAATCCGTCGCTTCTTTTGGGCGCTGGCGACGAGCGGCTTAGCTCGACGAAAGTGATTTTAGATTTTATGGCGCGGCGACTGCCGACGACACCTTCGGGCGGTTTGAATTTTGTTGACGCGCGCGCCGCGGCAAACGCTTTTGTAAATGCTTTAGACAAAGGCAGACACGCGGAAAGGTATTTGCTCGGCGCGGCGAATTGGACGTTTGCGGAATTTTTCGGACGGCTCGAAAGATTGACGGGCGTATCGGCGCCGATGCTGAAAGTACCAAAAAGCGTCGCCGTTTTCGGCGCGAATTTTATTGATTCGATTTATAAAAATTTCAATAAAAGTGCGCCGTTTGAAGCGTCCGAAGTCGAGATGGGCGAACATTTTTGGTATTTCGACTCGTCGAAAGCGATGGAAGAATTAAATTTTACGACGGGCGACGCACAGGAAACTTTGAACGACACAATTAAATATTTGCGCGAAAACTTTTTGGGCGATGGAGTTTTCAAATAAAATAAATCACTACAGAGACGCAGACCAACTTTGTGTCCTCTGCGTCTCTGTAGTGATTTTTATATGTAAGACGGCAAAAACTTTGGCGTTCTTCGAGCCTTTGTCGCCTGCTCGAAAGCGTATGCGATTCTTATCAGCGTCGGTTCTGAAAAAGCGCGCCCGAAAAACGAAATTCCGGCGGGTAAGCCTTGAACGAAACCGGCGGGAACGGTGATGCTCGGATAGCCGGAAACAGCCGCGAAACTCGTTAAGCCTTCAAAGACGCCGCAGTCGCCGTTGACTAAATCGGTCATCCACGCGACGCCGCCCGACGGCGCGACGAAGGCGTCGAGCTTGTTTTTGTTCATCACGGCGTCAATGCCGTTTGTCTGCGATAAAAGTTTTGATTTTTGCAGGGCGAGTCGATACGCGCGTTCGTTCAAATCGCCTTTCTTCTCCGCCATTAAAAAGATTTCCTGTCCGAAAAACGGCATTTCTTTATCGCGATTTTCGTCGTTGAATTTGATTAAATCAGCAAGAGTTTTGTAAGGCGAATTTCTGTTCGCCAAATATTTATTCAAATCCGCTTTGAATTCGTAAAGCAGAACTTCAAATTCGGCATCTCCGAATTTGCCGAGCGTCGGAAACTCGACATCAATCAACGTCGCACCGCCGTTTTTCAGCGTTTGAAGATGCGGCTCGACGACGCCGTCAATCTTCGAGTTTTTTCCGAAAATCTGCCGTCCGACGCCGATGCGCACGTTCTTCAAACCGTCTTTCCGTAAAAACCTCGTGTAATCTTTTTCGCCTTTCGTCGCCTGTGAAGTTATCGAATCGGTTTTGTCCGCGCCGACAAGAACGCCGAGCAGAATCGCGGCGTCCGCGACGGTGCGTGTCATCGGTCCTGCCGTGTCCTGCGAATGCGCAATAGGAATAATGCCGCTTCTGGAAACAAGTCCGAGCGTCGGTTTGATGCCGACGATGCCGCACGTCGCCGAGGGGCAAATTATCGAGCCGTCGGTTTCCGTTCCGATGCCGATTGCCGCGAGATTTGCCGCGATTGCCGAACCCGAACCGGAACTCGAACCGCACGGATTACGGTCTAACACATACGGATTGCGCGTTTGTCCGCCCCGTCCCGACCAACCGCTCGAAGATTTTGTCGAGCGAAAATTTGCCCATTCGCTCAAGTTGGTTTTGCCTAAAATTACCGCGCCGGATTTGCGTAATTGCTGGACGATAAAAGCGTCTTGTTTCGGCATCGGCGCGTTGAGCAAAGCAAGACTTCCGGCTGTGGTTTTCATTCGGTCGGCGGTTTCTATATTGTCTTTGATAAGTATTGGAATACCGTGCAGCGCACCGCGTATGCGACCGTTTTTGCGTTCTCTGTCGAGTTCTTCGGCAATCCGCTCGGCGTCCGGGTTTACCTCGATAACCGAATTTAGTTTCGGGTCGATGCTTTTTATTCGTTCGAGATATTTTTCGACGAGCTTTTTGGCGGAAATACTTCCCGACTGCATTCTCGCCTGCAATTCGCCGACGGTCGTTTCGATCAATTCTTCGTTCGTGTCGCTTTTGAAAACGTCCGCTGCTTTTATATTTTTCATAACGCTCGCGGCGGTAATACCTGCCGCGCCCATCTGCAGAAATTCACGACGATTTTGTTTTTCGGTTTTCATAAATTGTTTGGAAGTATATTCGGAAAATTTTGCGCTTTATCTAGCTTATAACGCAAACCTGTGGCATTTCGCAAATGTTCGGAGACAAACCTTTTCATTTTTATAAAATTTGTTGGACACTGCCGAAAATTCGCTTCATAATAAAATTTAAACAACACCGACATCAAAGGAAAAGCAACCAATGACCAAAAAATTTTCGGCTTTAATTTTAATAGTTTTCTTTCTTTTCCAAAGTGCTATGGCTTTTTCAAACACAAGCAAAACGGTGGCTGACGAACAATTTGAAGCCTTAGCAAACAAATATATCACCGAACTTTTAGAGATGAATCCCGAATGGGCGACCAACCTCGGCGAACATCGTTATGACAATCGCCTAAATGATTATAGTTTGGCTGGAATTAAACGGACGCGCGATTTTACGGCGTTGTATTTAGCGCAGCTCAAACGGATTCCGCTTGCCCGTTTAAGCAAAGCCAACAACATCGACGCGCGCATTATGCGCGACAATCTCGAATATAACATTTTTCAGATTGACACCTTGCGCGAATACGAGTGGAATCCGCTTTATTACAACATCGGCACCGCGATAAACAATTTGATTGCGCGCGATTTTGCGCCGCTCTCAATGAGATTAGCCAATGTTAAAGCACGGCTCAACCAAATTCCCGATGTTGTCACCGCCGCAAAAACGAACTTAAAAAATCCGCCGCTCGTTTATACCAAAACGGCGATTGATCAAAACAAAGGCGTAATTAGTTTGATTCGAGAAGAGCTGCAAATGTTTGTTGACAAAGAACCGTCAATGAAAGCCGAAATTGCGCCGTCGCAAGCACGTGCAATCGCCGCACTTACGGATTACGGCAATTGGCTGGAAAAAGATTTGATGCCGCGCTCGAAAGGCGATTTTCGCATTGGGGAGGCGAAGTATCGGCAGAAATTAAGATTTGCCTTGGAATTTGATTTGTCGAAAGAAGAATTATTAAAACGCGCCAAAGCCGATTTGCGGGCGACGCAAACTGCGATGTATCAAGTCGCGCTGCCGCTTTATAAACGGTATTTTCCAAACGAAAAAAACGCTGCAAAATTAAATGACAAGAAATTCGTTATCAAATCGGTTCTCAATAAACTCGCCGAATCGCGTCCGACGAATGAAACGATTGTCAATGAAGCGACCGAAAAATTAAAGGAAACTACTGATTTCGTTCGCTCCAATAATCTCGTAACAGTTCCGAACGAACCCGTAAAAGCTATTGTAATGCCGGAATTTGCTCGCGGCACGGCGGTTGCTTACTGCGATTCAGCCGGACCGTTCGAGAAAAAGAACGAAACGTTTTTCGCCATTTCGCCGACGCCGAAAGATTGGACGGAAAACAGAAAGGTTTCGTTTTTCCGTGAGTATAACGATTATATGCTGAACGATTTGACGATTCACGAAGCGATGCCGGGTCATTATCTGCAATTGATGCACGCCAACAAATTCAAAGCGCCGACAATGCTTCGCGCGATTTTTACGAGCGGCTCGTTCATTGAAGGCTGGGCGGTTTACGCCGAACAATTGATGGCGGAACGAAATTTCGGCGGCGCGGAAACGCATATGCAACAATTGAAAATGAAGCTGCGCGTGATTATCAACTCAATCATTGACCAGAAAATTCACACTGCCGGAATGACCGAAAAAGAAGCAATTGATTTTATGATGAACGAAGGCTTTCAGGAAGAAGGCGAAGCGGCGGGCAAATGGAAACGCGCGCAGCTTTCTTCGACGCAGCTTTCGACATATTACGTCGGCTCGGTCGAGGTCAACGACATTCGCCGCGCGTATGAAGCCAAGCACAAAGGCGCGGTTGATTTAAAACAAATGCACGACGAAATGCTTTCGTTCGGCTCGCCCGCCGCGAAATACGTCAAGGAAATGATGAATCTGCGTTAAACATCGGCTTTTGCCTAAAGTAAAAACGGTTCGGCAAAACTTGCAAAATAAGAGGAACGGATTATTACAATTCGTTCCTTTTATAAATTTCGAGGAGAGTTCTCGAAAACTGTTAATGGCGCACCGCGCGTCTGTATTTTCGATTGTATTTGCTGTATTTTTTGTTGAGCTTGCGTTGTTCTTTTTCGATTATTCTGCCGTCTCGGTAATAACGGTTTTCAACCGTGCCTAGACGCACGCTCTGTCGCTGCAAGCGGCGATATTCTTCCGCCGTTAGTCTGCCATTGTTATAATTACGGTAATCGCGTGTTTGATAACGAGTGTTGCGCCTGTCCCAACGCTCGTCGCGTCTCTCTGCTCGCTGTCGCTGCTTTTCCCAACCTTTGTGTTTGCCGTTGTTGCCTTCATATCTGGCGTGTCCCGGCTGCGCCGCCGCGTTCATTGCCGCAATGCTCAAACAAAAAACTACGGCGGAAAAGATTAAACCGAATTTTTTCAGTGTTTTCATAACTTCCTCCAAAAATTTAGAAATGATAATCCCGCGCGTCTGGTGCGCGAGTTTGCGACGATGGAATTTGCGAAGGGAACTTTTGCGACAAAAACCGTGCGCGATGATTATTGGACGGCGATTGACCCGCGAGGCAAAACGCGCATTCGCTATTCGCTGATGCCGCAGCCGATTGCGCGCTATGTAGATATTGGCACAAGTCCGATTTCCGAAAGGATAAAATCCGCCAATAATTTGGTCGACGCCGGTTACGAAGTGCATTTTTCCTTTGCGCCGATAATCGTCTATGAAGGCGAAAAATGGAAGCAGGATTGGCGCGAATTATGGCAGGAGATTGACGACACGCTGACGGAAAAAGTTAAAAAACAATTGAAGTGCGAAGCGTTTTTCCTGACGCATTCGGCTGATTTACACCGAATAAATATGGAATGGAATCCGAAAGGCGAAGAATTTTTGTGGAATCCGCGTCTGCAAGTTCCGAAGAAAACCACGCCCGACACGGTTGTTTACGATTACGATTTTCGCCGCCGTGAGCTTGCCGAATTCAGCGAATCGCTGGCGATAAATTTACCGTATTGTCCGATTCGTTATTCTTTTTAAGAATTTTTTAACTATATATACATACGGATAAACACGGATAAGAAAAAGACAAAAAATTGATTCTACAACCTTTTCTTTGCTTTAAAAATCCGTGTTTATCTGTGGTTAGTTTCTTTTTCTTTATTCCTTAGCCGCTGTTTGATTTTTGCCGCGCGGCGCGGCATTTTTCACGTATTTGTCGAACCAGTTTATCATTTCGTAAAGCACGTGTTCGGTGGATTCCTTCGCCGCGTAGCCGTGCGCTTCGAGCGGCAGCATCACGAGCCGCGCCGTTCCGCCGTTGCCTTGAATTGCTGCATACAGTCTTTCCGATTGAATCGGGAAAGTTCCTTGGTTGTTGTCCGCTTCACCGTGAATCATCAGAAGCGGTTCTTTGATTTTGTCGGCGTAAAAGAAGGGCGAAAGATTTCCATAAATCTCTTTTGCTTCCCAGAAATTGCGACGTTCGGATTGAAAACCGAAAGGCGTCAGCGTTCGATTGTATGCGCCCGAACGTGCGATTCCGGCACGGAATAAGTCCGAATGAGCTAGCAGATTCGCCGTCATAAACGCGCCGTAACTGTGTCCGCCGACGCCGACTCTGTCTCCATCGGTTACGCCCAACTCAACGGCTTTATCAATCGCGGCTCGCGCGCTGTCAACGATTTGTTTGATAAAAGTATCATTCACCGTCAGCGGATCACCGACAACCGGCATCGTTGTATTATCAAGCACCGCATAGCCTTCAAGCAGAAAGAAAAGATGCGAATAACCGCCGATTGTCGTGTAACGGTTTGTCGAACCGGAAACTTGTCCGGCAGTTGAAGCATCCGTAAATTCAAGCGGATACGCCCAAACAACGGTTGGCAGGCGTGTTCCTTCCTTGTAATTCGGCGGCAAATAAAGCGTGAACGACAAATCTACGCCGTCTGCGCGTTTGTATTTGATGAGCCGTTTAGTGATGCCGCGAAGCTGCGGCGTCGGATCGGTGAAATTTGTAATTTGAATAGATTTAGGAAGTTCACATTTTGTGAAAGCCGGACATCCATCATTCAAATAAAGATTTGACGGTTCAGCAATTGTTTCGCGGCGAGTAATAAATTTTGTGCCGGTCTCGTTTATCATCGCAACAAAACTTGCATAACTATCGTTAGTTGAACGGAAAAGTTCTTGCGTTTTCATTGTTTGCAAATTCACTCGACGTAAAAACGGTCGGTCGCCTTCGGGCGATGCGCCGTTTCCCGTAAGAAAAATATCTTCGCCGTCTTGTTGAATCACGTTGAAACCGTTCTGCAAAGTTTTCAAAACCGGCGCGCCAATATCGTTGTAACGGTCGTTTGTGTTCAAATCGGAAATGAGTTTCGGCGCGGAAGGGTCATTAAAATTTATCGAAAAAATCCGCCGTCGCTGCGTGTCGCGATTGTAATCGTAAAAAAGCATCAAGCCGTTTTTCTCGCCGAACGCGCGTCCTTGATAGCGTTGTTCGACGCGGACAATTTCTGTCGGCTGAACTGCAAACGGCGCGGAAATTTTCATCAATTTATCGCGCGGCGTTGTTTTATTTCGCGGGTCACCTTTGTCTAGTGCTTCCGCCCAGACGAGCGTTGCCGCTTCGGTCGGAATCCAGCCGTAGCTGCGCGCCCCCGTCGGAACGCCTTGCACGGGAAGATTGTCCTGGAGCGGGAGGCTGGCAAGTTTGTAAAGCATTTTGCCCTGCAAATCCCAGACTTCGACTTGTTTTGGAAAACGCGAAGCCGGATAAAGATACGAATACGGATGCTCGATGCGCGAGGTCAAAATATGTTGTCCGTCGGGCGAAATGTCCGCCGTATCGAAAATCGCAGGCTGCCCGATTTCTTTCGTTTTGCCTTCGAGCGAAACAACCGCCAATTGCGAAGTCGCATAATAATCAAACAATTTTTCGTCGGTCGGACTTTTGAGCAAATCCTGAAAAGTTTGAACCGCGCCGGTTTTGCCTGCCGTTTCCTGTATGTTCGGCTCGGTCGGAACGCCGGAAGCGGTCGGTGCGAAACCTCGTTTTGCCGGAACGAGATTAACCAGCAATTTTCTCTGGTCGGGCATCCAATCGAATCCGCCGAAAGCGGTGTTTACTTTTATATTTTTCAACATTCGCGCTTTTGCGCTGGCTGTATCCAAAACCCAAAGCTCGATTCCCGACGGAGTTTGATTGCCGAAAGCGATGTACTTGCCGTCCGCGCTCCAGTTCGGAGAAATCACCTTCGCGCCTTGCGGTAAAGCGACGGGCGTTTCCCGTCCGTCGGCGATGTTTTTCAGAGATAGCTTGACGAAATATATCTGGAGATGTTGTCCGTTCGTGTTCGGATTGATACGGAGTCCGGCGAGCCGGAGCATCGGTTGAGCGAGTTCGGAAATCGGCGGATTACGAAGCGATTCGGCAAGTAAAATTTTATCGTGCGCCGGGCTGACGGAAGTTGTCGGCGTCGAAGGCGCGTTCAAAACGTCCATCACATTTTGCGGCGGCTGCTTGTAACCTTGCGCGAAAAAGGCTTTGGAAGCAAAAAGAAGTAAGAGTAAAAGATTTGAAAGGCGAAATGATACAAATTTCATTGTTTTTTCTCCGTTTTTTGTTTTCCGGTTTTCGTTTGTTTTGTTTTTTCTTGTTTTGTTCGTTCGTAAATCAAACGCAAACCTTCGAGCGTCAGCGTGTCGTCAATCGTTTCGATAAGTTTCGACGCTTGCGAAATAAGCGGCGCAAGCCCACCGGTTGCGACGACTTTTGTCTGCTCGCCTAGTTCGTCAATCATCCTTTGCAAAATACCGTCAACCAGCCCGGCATAACCGTAATAAAGTCCCGATTGAATTGAGCCGACAGTTGACGAGCCGATAACCGTTTCAGGCTTTTTAATTTCAACGCGCGGAAGTTTTGCCGCTCTCGCAAAAAGCGCGTCCGAAGAAATTGTGATGCCGGGCGTAATAACTCCGCCGATATATTCGCCTTGTTTATTGATTGCGTCAAAGGTTGTTGCCGTGCCGAAATCAACGACGATACAGGGCGCGCCGTAACGAGCAATCGCCGCAACCGCATCGACAATTCTATCAGCGCCGACATCCGACGGCGGATTATATTTTATCGGCAAACCCAAATCCAATCGGTTATCAACGAAGATCGCTTCCTGTCCAAAGTAGCTTTCGGACATTTTTTGAAAGGTGAAATTCAGCGGCGGAACGACGGAGGCAACGATAACGGAGGAAATTTTTTTGTAGTCAATGTCGGCAGCGGCAAACATCTGTCGCGCAAGAACGCCATATTCATCAGTCGTCCGGTAGCGAACCGTTGCCATTCGCCAGTGCGCGATTAAATTTTCTTCTTTATAAACGCCGAGCGATGTGTTCGTGTTGCCGATGTCAACGACCAATAACATAATGGTGAATGGTGAATGGTGAATGGTTAATGAAAGAAATATTTTACATTTATCATTCACCGTTCACCATTCACCATTAAAATTATCCCTGCAGCGGCAAGCCGTCGTAAACTACCAGCCAGCCGTTTTGACGGCTTGTCCGCAAACTTTTATTAAACCATTCGAGAGCTTTTTCCGGGTCGTCATAAAGCTGAACTGACGGGCGCGATTCGCGTGGGTCGACGCGGCAAATGGCGCCGCCTTCGGTCGCCGTCTTGACGCACAGCAGCGCGACCATATTATTTTTCGACAAAATGGCGGTGCGTGTCATTACATCGCTCAATTCTTCATCATCGTCAAAATCATCGAAGTCTTCTTCTGAAAATTCAGGTTCGAAATCTTCAAAATTTTCATCTTCGATGTCAAAACCAAATTCATCTTTCATAAAATTATTAGAAAATCCTTTATATTTACAAACTACACGGTTGTGTTTGAAAGTTCAATTCGCAGTCCGCGCAGGTTAAATCGAAATATGCTGTTTTTCGGTTCGCAGTTTTTCGACATCGCCGGCGCGAACAGTTTTTACTTCGCCGCTTTCGGTTCGGACGCGCAGTGCGCCGTCCGATTCGATACCGCAGGTTTTGCCCGAAATCGTTTTGTTACTCAAACGAACGCGCACCGATTTACCACGAGCGTATGATGAACGCCGCATCCATTCTTGACGAATCTTTTCCACGCCGTTTTCGCCGTATAATATCTCGCAATAGACGGACAAAAAACCGGTTAAAGTTTGCAGCAAAACCTCTGCGTCCGGCGTTGTGCCTGTTTCCTGTTCGATGGAGGTAGCGATTTCTTTTAATTCGGGCGGGAAATTTGCGGATTTTAAATTGATACCAATGCCGACGATAACCGCTAAACCAACGTTCGTCTCGCAAGTTTCCGCCAGAATTCCGCAAATCTTTTTGCCTTCAACGTGAACGTCGTTTGCCCATTTTATATCGGGGTTTAAACCAAATTTACTAAGGGTTTCAAAAACGGCAACCGCACACGCAAAAGTCATAAGCGGCAAATATTTAACCGCTATTTTCGGGCGCAAAACGATGCTGAAATAAACTCCCGCATCTTTCTGCGAAATCCATTCTCGTCCGAATCGCCCGCGTCCTTCAGTTTGTCGTCCGGCGACTATGCACAAGCCTTCGCCTGCGCCGCGTTTCGCCTGATTTGTAGCTTCAGTGTTTGTTGACGCGAGCGAATCAAAATGCAAAATCGTGAAATTCATTTTTGAGAAATAAGACACGAATAAAAGCGCATTCACATCTTATTTATATTTTATAAAGAAACTTTCCAAAGCGAATCGGCAAAATAATTTTGGGAATCTAAAAAGTTTTTCGCCACCTGAAAACCGCTCGCGTGCGCCAAATCTTCTATCATTTCCAGATTGTATTTTTGCGAAATTTCCATAAAAATCGGCTCCCACGCTTTGAAATCGAAACTTTTGCCGAGCGTTTTGATGTGAACCGTCTGCGGCTCGCGGCTGATGAGAAACGAGCGCGCGGCACATTCGGTCGGGCGATAAAAGGCGTAGTGAGAAAATTTTTGCAAATCAAAATCCGCGTCGAGTTCTCGGTTGATGCGCGCGAGTAGGTTGAGATTAAACTGCGCCGTAATACCTTGCGCATCGTCGTAAGCATTCAAGATAACGCGAGGATCTTTCTGCAAGTCAAAACCGACGAAAAGCAAATCACGGTCGTTCATCACACCGCGCAAATTTCGGAAAAACGCGACGGCTTGCTCGCCGTTGAAATTGCCGACGTTCGAGCCTAAAAACAAAATTATTTTTGGCTTTTCCGTGGCGGTTTTCAACGTTTCAAGAATGCGAAAATAATCGCCCGTTTTCGGCGTCATTAAAAGTTGCGGAAACTCGGCTTTAAATTTTGCCGTCAAAGCGTCTATTGCTTCTTGTGAAATATCAATCGGCATGTAAGTAAAATCAGTCGTTTGTTTCAAAAAATAATCAATCAACACTGCCGTCTTCGTGCCGTCACCCGCACCGAGTTCGATCAAATCGAAACTTTTACTTGCCTCGGCAAACGCTGCGAAAATCTCTTTTTTTTGCGTCTGAAAAATTTCAAATTCGGTGCGCGTCAGATAGTATTCCGGCAATTCCATAATCTGTTGGAAAAGCCGTGAGCCTTCGTCGTCATAAAAATATTTCGACGGGAGATATTTCGGTTCGGCGGATAAACCTTTGAGAACGTCGGCGTTGAAACCGCTGTGTTGAATTTGACTTGAACTTTGCATTTTTAAAGAATTTTTTAACTACAGATGTGAACACAGACAAGCACAAACAAAAAGGATATAAATTCCACCTTACGCCTCAACTTTTCACTTTGTTCATTGTTTTTATCTGCGCTTATCTATCGATTATTTTTGAAATTTTATTTAGCTAATCTGATTCCCGTAAATTGCCACCTCAGATGCGGGTGAAAAAAGTTGCGGTATGTTTGGCGGCTGTGATTCGGCGGCGTTGCGACTGACGCGCCGCGCAAAACCATCTGATTTATCATAAATTTGCCGTTATATTCACCGAGCGCGCCCGCCGGTTTTGTAAAATTCGGATACGGCAGATACGCCGAATTTGTCCATTCCCAACGCAAACCCCAATCGAACTTGTCCGATGCAGCTTCCCATTCAAATTCAGTCGGCAAGCGCATTTTTTTCCACTCGGCAAACGCTGCCGCTTCGTAAAACGAAACATGGCAAACCGCTGCGTCTAACTTGACGGGACGCAAACCGCCGAGCGTAAAATTCATCCATTCGCCGTCACGCTCGTGCCAGTAAAGCGGAGCGTTTATTTCGTTTTGATTGACCCAATCGAAACCTTCGGCGTGCCACAGGAGATGGTTTTCGTAACCGCCGTCTTCGATAAATTCGATAAAATCATTGTTCGTTACCAGACTTTTACTAATCGCAAAATCGTTCAGAAAAACTTTGTGGCGACCGAGTTCGTTGTCAAAATGAAAACCTTCGCCGTTGAAACCAATTTCGTAAATTCCGCCGGTAATTTCCGCAAAGCCTTCGGGTTCGATTTCACCCGTTTCTTCAAGAATATTTTCCGCATCATAAACCGGAAACGTCGGGTTGCAGCCAAAAGTATATTTCAAATCTGCGAGAAGAAGTTCCTGATGTTGCTGTTCGTGGTTTAAGCCTAAAACGACGAGTTCGCGCGCTTCGTCAGACAATTTTTGTTCAAGCAAACCGCGCATTTTTTCGTCGACGTATTTACGGTAAGCAAAAACTTCGCTTACAGTCGGGCGCGCCAAATCACCGCGTTTATGACGTAATGTGCGCGTTCCGACCGAGTTGTAATAACTGTTGAAAAGAAAACCGAAATTCGCATTAAATTCCCGGTAATCGAGGGCAAACCGTTTCAAAATCATTTCCTCAAAAAACCAGGTCGTGTGCGCGATGTTCCATTTTGCCGGAGAAACGTCCGGGATTGGCTGCGGCACGTAATCTTCCGTCTCAAGCGGCGCGCAAATCTGCTCGGTGTAATTGCGAACAGACGAATAAAAACTTTCGAGTTCCGAGGCGGCGAGTTTTTGCGTGTGTGTTGCTTGCATAGTTTTATTAAAACAAAAAAAGGACGAAAAGGCGAAGGCTTTTTACCAATCAAAAGCACGAAAAAATAATGGCGAAACTTAAATTAAAAATGTAATGAAAAAGTTTTTTCACCGTTTACCGTTTATCAGTATTTTACTCAGTGCTTCGGCGCTGATTCGCCCCAAGTAATAATCTTTGGCAACCAAACTCATTTGCAAAATAGGAATTGCCGAAGCGTCGCCGATTGCGCCGAGCGCAAAAGCGGCTTCGCGTTTTACATCGTCAGTTTCTTTCGGATTTTGCAGAGTTTGAATCAAAACGTCGTTTGCCATACGAAACGTCGGGGAAACTTCGATTAAATTTGGATATTTCGATTTTGAAACGAAAATATATTTATCGGGCAAAAAACTTTCCGGCGTTTGAACTGTGCGTTTGTTCGTTTGAGTAATCTGGGCGATTTGTCCGACGGAACGCGCTGCGCTGCGACGAACAAATTCTTCTTCGGTTTTTAATTTGTTTTGTAAGATTTTTGTTAAGGCTTCTATGGCGGAAACATCGCCGATTTCGCCGAGCGCAATGGCGGATGCGGCGCGAACGTCTAAAACTTTATCTAGCTGCAAAATTTGGAGCAGAAAAGGTATCGCGTGCGGATTTCCGACTTTGCCAAGCGCGTAGGCGGCTTCGCGGCGAACGAGTTCTTTCTTATCTTTGAGAAGCGGAAGCAAAACATTCGTCGCTTCGTCCTGAGGCAGGAAAATAACCGAAAAAGCGGCGGTCGCGCGAACGACTTCGGATTTGTCGCCTAGAGCGGGAATGGCGAGGCGTGATGCTTCGGTTGTTTCGAGATTTCTAATTTGAAAAAGCGCGTCGCGTTTTAGCTCGACGTTTCCAGACTGAATCGTTCGCTTAAAAAAATCTTCTCTGGCAATCCAATCAGTTTGTGTTTGAGTTACGACAAAATCCTGTGCAAAAGCGTTTCCAGTAAAAGTGCAAAACACACAGAGGAAAACGAAAACCCGAAGATACGTTTTCGGATTCATAATTCGTAATTCGTAGTTCGTAATTAACATTAACTTAAGCCGCGCGCTGCACGTTTTGTCGCCGAACTTTTTCCCACTCGACGACTTGACGCGCGCGTTTATTCTCGTAAGCATCAGAAAGTGAAACGATTAAATCATCGCTTGACGGATTTTCTCTTTGTTTGGAAATGCGCGCGGTGAGAAGTTGGGAAATGTAATTTAAAACGGCGAAAGTTTCGTTATCGTTAAGTTTATTGATTTCGCTGGCAATAGTTTTGTTTGTCTGGTTGACTGTCATCTCCGTTTCTCCTTCTTTTCGGGCAGACAGTCAAACCGCAAACTCTAATTTCAAGTTTCGACTGTCGGCAAAACTGGTTTTCTCATCATTAAAATTTTCGTCCTGGTAAATCTCCTGCGACTTTATATAAGTGCGTATTTAAAAATATCACAAATCGAGAATGTTGGGCAATAATAAAGATTGTCAAACTAGACAAATCTGTAGAATGCAAATAAAATTCGTTTATGATTCCTTATCGCAACCTAAGCAAACTCCTTCTTAGATAGCCACTCGCCCGAAATTTCGGCGCGCGTGGCGAACCTGCAATCAATTACGAATTAAAAATTACGAATTACGAGATATTAGTGGATAGATTTACGTTTACTCGCTAAACTTAGCTTTTTTGCCAGTGTTTAAAAGGTTTTGAACATTGAACTTAAAACTTTGAATTTATATTTATGGATGAGAAATACTTCGCACAAAAGATAGAACAGAAATGGCGGCGGCGCTGGGCGGAAAACAAAACGTTTGAAACGCAGGTTGACGACACGAAGGAGAAGTTTTACGCGCTGGAGATGTTGCCGTATCCATCGGGCAGATTGCATATGGGACACGTTCGCAATTATTCAATCGGCGACGCGCTTGCCTGGTATAAACGCCTTCAGGGTTTCAATGTTCTGCATCCGATTGGCTGGGACAGTTTCGGTCAGCCGGCAGAGCAAGCAGCGATAAAAAAAGGCGTCAATCCGCGCGATTGGACGGAAGACAATATCAATCAAATGCGCGAGCAGTTGCAGCGTTTGGGCATCGGCTACGATTGGAGCAGGGAAATCGCCGCGCATCGACCGGAATATTACAAATTCGACCAGTGGTTTTTCCTGAAAATGCTTGAGCGCGGATTGGCTTATAAAAAGATGACACAGGTCAATTGGTGTCCGAAAGACCAGACTACTTTGTCGAATGAACAAGCGAGCGGCGGCGTTTGCTGGCGCTGCGGCACGCAGGTTGAGAAAAAAGACATTGCTCAATGGTTTTTGCGAATTACCGCTTACGCCGAAGAACTCTTGGAAGGAATGTCGGCAATCGAAGCGGGCTGGGCGGAGCGCGTTTTGACGATGCAGCGTAACTGGATTGGCAAAAGCGAAGGCGCATTCGTGGAGTTCAAAGTTCAAAGCAAATACGCGGAACAAGATGAAAAACCTGAATTCTTGAATCTTGAATCTGGAATTTTGAACCTGAAAACCGGAACTTTAACTTTTGATTCCGTGCGAGTTTTTACGACGCGCATGGATACGATTTTTGGCGCAAACGCAATTGTCGTCGCGGCTGAACACCCGATTGTTGAAACAAATTTCTATAATTTCTCCGACGAAGTTCAGGCAAAAATCGAAGAAATTAAAATCGAAAAAGCCAAGCCGACCGATTATGGCGAAGAAGTCGAGAAAGACGGTGTTGACACCGGTTTGAAAGCCGTCAATCCGTTTAGCGGCGAAGAACTGCCCGTTTGGGTCGGCAATTACGTGATGATGGAATACGGCACGGGCGCGGTAATGTCTGTACCGGCGCACGACGAGCGCGATTTTGAGTTTGCGAAAAAGTTCGGTTTGCCAATTCGGGAAGTAGTCCAAATTGAAAGTAGCCAAGCACAAATTGAAGAAGCGATTACCGATTATGGAATCTTAATAAATTCCGGCAAATGGAACGGAAAAACCTCGGAAGATGCCAAACGTGAAATGACTCGTTTTGCCGAGGAAAAAGGTTTTGGCAAATCGGCAACCACTTATCGTCTGCGCGATTGGGGAATTTCAAGGCAAAGATTTTGGGGCGCGCCGATTCCAATTATCTACTGCGAAAAGTGCGGAACTGTGCCTGTGCCGTATGAACAATTGCCCGTTCAATTGCCGGAAAGCGCGCCGTTTACAGGCGTCGGCGAATCGCCGCTGGCGAAAGTTCCTGAATTTGTCAATACAAATTGTCCGCAATGCGGCGAGCCTGCAAAGCGCGAAACCGATACTATGGATACGTTTGTTGATTCGACCTGGTATTATTTTCGCTACACCGACCCGCACAATCGGGAAATGCCGTTTGACCCGCAAGTTGCATCGTATTGGCTGCCGGTTGACCAGTATATCGGCGGTGTTGACCACGCCGTTATGCACTTGCTCTACACCAGATTTTGGACGAAGGTAATGCGCGACATCGGTCTTGTGAAATTTGACGAACCCGTAAAAAATCTTTTGACGCAGGGAATGGTCGTCGGCGAATCGTATTACAGCAAATCGAAGGAAAGCTACATTTCGCCGGATGAAGTTTCTGTCGAGCGCGATGAGCGCGGAAAAGTTTTGAGCGCAAAACTCAAAGACGATGATTCGCCCATTCGAGTCGCGGTCGAGAAAATGTCGAAATCCAAATACAACGGCGTTGACCCAGACGATATGGTTTCGATTTACGGTGCAGACGCCGTGCGGATTTTCGCGCTGTTCGCCGCGCCTGCCGAAAACGAATTGGTTTGGCAGGAAACCGGGATTGACGGCGCGGTCAGATTTTTGCAGCGCGTTTATCGTTTCGTTTATCGCTGGCACACGCCAATTGCGGGATGCAGAATGCGGAATGCGGAGTTGAAAACCGATGACCGAAGTTCAAATCCGCAGTCGGATGCCGCGCGCAAATTGCGGCAGAAAACGCATCAAACGATAAAACGCATCACGGAAAATTTTGAAAGTTATCAATTCAATACGCCCGTCGCGGCTTTGATGGAACTTTCAAATGCTCTCGGCGATTTCAAAGTCGAACCGAGCGCGGCAAGTCCCGACGAGTTATTTGCAGTCAGCGAAGCTGTAAAAAGTTTGTTGTTAATGCTCGCACCGTATGCGCCGCACGTTTCGGAAGAGTTGTGGGAAGTTTGGACGGGAAACGCGGAAGGAATTTTGCAATCGGGCGCGAAATTTCCGATCGCCGATGAAAGTTTGGCACAAGCCAATGAAATTGAGATTCCGGTGCAAATCAACGGCAAACTGCGTTCGCGCCTTGCGGCTTCGCCCGAAACTCCGAAAGAAGAACTCGAAGCGATGGCTTTGACTGACGCAAAAGTTAAGGAACACATTGCCGAAAAGCAAATCGTAAAAATCATCGTCGTGCCAAACCGACTCGTAAATATCGTCGTCAAATAAAAAGGTGGGAGCGTCTGCCTTTATGTACATTCCAATATGAGATTTTAAACAAGTTAATTTTAATGTTAAAATTTTACGTATCGAGTATTACTGCTCTTCCGATTTTGCGCGGCAGTAGATTGATAAGAGGTATCGAATGAAAAATATATTTAAGAATATTGCTGTTTTTCTTGTTCTGAGCGTTGTTTTGTCAGGTTTTGTCGCCTGCACCAAAACGACAAACGTGTCGAACGGTTCGGTTAGCGATACCGCCGGTTCTGATACAAGTTCCGCACCGCCGAAAAACAATAATTTTCCGCCCGCGCCGAGCGCGATTATGCAGGCTGATATCAAAGACCTCGACGGAAATACCTTTAAGCTCGAAGACAAAAAGGGAAAAGTCGTACTGGTTAATTTGTGGGGAATTTGGTGTGGACCGTGTGTGGCGGAAATGCCGGCACTTATGGCTTTACAGGAAAAGTATAAAGATAAAGACTTTGAAGTCATCGGGTTAAACATCGGCGACCAGGACGGCAGCGTCGAACCCGCCGAAAACATAAAAGCCTTTGCTGAAAAGAAAAGCCTGAATTACCAGCTTGCTTATGCCGACGAAGATTTGTTTAGCCATTTCGTAAAACTCAGCAAGTTGGCAGCCGTTCCTCAAAGTCTGTTGATTGACAGAGATGGAAGAATGACGGGTGTCTTCGCCGGTGGCGGTTCTCGCGTTATAAACCAAATAAAAGAAACGGTGGAAAAAACTGTTGGTGAATAAAAAATTTATTTTCTCGAATAGTTTTAATTCGCCGAAAGCCGTTTGAAATCGATTAAAACAATTACGTTTGATTAGCGTATAAATAAACACAGATAATAGTAAATATCTGTGTTTTATTTTTTGCATCTAAAAATTTAATGAAAAAATTATTCGTCTTTTTTTTGATATTTACTTTTGCTCTCGTCGTTGACGCCGCCACAGCGCCCGCAATCTGGTCGATTGACACGCGCGCCGAGGTCTTGAAAGGCGAAGCAAAAGGCGTTTCGGTTACGGAAACCGGCGCAATTACGCTGGCTCCGCGCTTGTCGCAAATTTTCAACACCGAGCAATCTTATGTCTGGTCAAGCGCGTTTGATTCGGTAGGGAATGTCTATTTGGGAACGGGCGGCGACGGCAAGGTTTTCAAAGTTTCGGCGGATGGCAAAGGTGCGCTTTTTTACGATACTAACGAGTTGAACGTTTCTGCGCTGGCGGTTGGAAAATCGGGCGAGCTTTACGCCGGAACTTCGCCGGACGGAAAAGTTTATAGAATTTTACCGAATGGTAATGCCGAAATTTTCTTCGAGCCGAAAGAGAAATACGTCTGGTCTCTGGTGATTTTGAACGACGGAAGTCTGGCGGTCGGAACGGGTGAAAACGGCAGGATTTATAAAGTCAGAACCGCAAACGCAAAACCCGAAGCGTCCCTGCTTTTCGATACCAGCGAAACGCATATAATTTCGCTTGCCGCCGATAATCGCGGCAATCTTTACGCCGGTACAGACTCGAACGGTTTGGTTTTGAGATTTGCGCCCGACGGAAAACCTTTTGCTTTACTCGATTCGAGTTTAAGAGAAATCCACGGCATTTCAATCGGCAGCGATGGCTCGGCATACGTTCTGGCTCTGAGCGATTCGGCTTCCGCATCAAAAACAACTTCAACTACAGCCGGAGCAAGCCCTGACGCTTCGGCGGCGGCAACGGCAGCGGTAACTTCGGCTGAAACACCTTCGGCAGAACCGCCGCAAAAAAGCCGCTACGATTTGTCCGGTTCAAAATCCGCAGTTTATCGGATTTCTCCCGACGGCGGAAACACTATAATTTGGAATTCGGCAACCGTTACGGCGTTTTCAATTGCGGCAAATCCAAACGGTAACGGCGTTTTTCTCGGAACATCCGACAAAGGCAGAGTTTATTCGGTCGGCAACGACGGGCGCGAAATTTTGCTTTTGCAGTCGAATGAAGGACAAATTTCGACGCTTTTAAATCAAGGAAATCGAGTGGTGGCGACTTCCAGCAATCAAGGCAAACTTTACCGCTTCGGTGCGGAAAACGAATCGGAAGGGACGTATGAATCAACCGTTTTAAATGCAAAGGCGAGCGCGTCCTGGGGCAGAATTTGGTGGCGTTCAAGTGGAAACGTTGCATTACAGACCAGAAGTGGAAACACTGAAAAACCAAACGAAACCTGGAGCGATTGGAGCAACGGTTACACAGACCAAAAAGGCGCGCAAATTTCCAGCCCGAAAGCCAAATATCTGCAATGGCGCGCCGTCTTGAAAAGTCAAACAGGCGCGTCGATGCTAAACGAAGTAAACGTTTCGTATCTGGCGCAAAATATCGCGCCGGAAGTTCTTTCGATTCAAATTATGCCGACTAACATCGGTTTGCTATCGAGTCCGCCGGTTCAGATTGACCCGAACATCGAAAATTCAGGACTCGACCCGAGCCTTTTCGGTTTTCCGAATACGGCGATTCCGGCGCGCAGAGTTTATCAACGCGGCGCGCGTGCATTGCAATGGATAGCCGAAGACCGCAACGGCGACCGGCTCGAATACGACGTTTATTACCGAGAAACAGGCGAAGCGAACTTTAAGTTATTGCGCGAAAATTCGCGCGATAATTTTTTCACGATTGACGGTTCAGCTTTGACCGACGGGCGTTATATTTTCCGCATCGTAGCAAAAGATACACCTTCAAATCCGACTGGTCTGAGTCTTTCGGGCGAAAAATTGAGCGAACCGTTTGACATCGACAACACGCCGCCGACAGTTTCTGCTCTCACCCCGCCGCAAACAATCGCAGACCGCGCGCGTGTCTCTTTTGAAGCAAACGACACGGCGAGTTTTCTGACCCGTGCCGAATACAGCATCAACGGCGGCGTTTGGCAGGAGGTTTTTGCCGACGACGGCATTTCCGACAATTCAAAAGAACGCTATACGATTGAAATTCCACTTAAATCGGCTGGTGAATATACAATTAGTTTGCGCGTGTTTGATGTTAACGGAAACGTCGGTAGCGCGAGAGTATCGGCGAGAAAATAGTCTTTAACGGGTAATGATTTAAACGAAAAACAAAAGACGAAAAATTTTGAATTCTTACCAAAATATAATTTGTTTCAAAAACTTATAAATGCGAAAATCTGCTTATTTCTCATTTTCCGTTTTTTATTTTCCCACCTCTTTTGGCAAACTCATTGTTTCGCCTTCGTTGTTGATTTCCAAATGGTGTGTTGTGCCTTCGGTTACGCTCGGCGGGGAGAGAAGTTCGCCCGTGTCGTAGATTGATTTTTGCTGCGGCTTTATGTAATCGGTTTGCGTGGCGGGCAGATTTTGCGGCGTTTGAGAATTTAGAAACTGATTTTGCGCGACAAAATTTCCGGTCGATTGTTTTTCCGTTATACGTTTGCTCCTGGCAATATGCGAAGCTCCGGCAGCGAGCATTGAAAAAGCGGGAAACAACATTGACCACCACCAGGCTTGTCCGCCCGCAACATTAGTAATCAGCAAAGCCAGCGCGACGACTAAAAAACCGACGCCCATAATCACACTTTTGATGCCGCCTGCCCAAAGTTCGTCCGGGTCATTCGATTTGATACGTCCTTTACGGTTAACGTAAAATGCCGGATTTACCGGCTGAATCGGTTGCATAGAACTTCCGCCGGCGACAGCAATCGAATTATTTCCCAAATCCGTTCCGCAGGCGCGGCAAAATTTTCCGTTATCAGGATTTTGCGTTCCACATTTTTGGCAAAACATATATTTTAATTATGAATGGTGAATGATAAATGGTTGATGAAAATTATTTTACATTCACTGTTCAGTGTTTATCATTACTTTGCTTCTTTGTCTGACTGCTTCAAAAAGTAATACGCCGCAGGCAACCGAAACGTTCAAAGATTCGATTTTGCCGAGTAGCGGAATTTTTACCAGCGCGTCGCATTTTTCCGCCGTCAGACGGTGCAAGCCTCGTCCTTCGCCGCCCAAAACTAACGCCGAAGCACGTGTCCAATCCCAATCCGTATAAATGATTTCGGCATCGGCACTGGTGCCCACAACCCAAATGTTATTTTTTTTCAGTTCGTCAATCAAGCGGTTTATGTTGGTGACTTTCGCCACTTTAACATATTCGGTTGCGCCTGCCGAAGATTTGGCGACCGTCTCGGTTAAACCGACGGCGCGGCGTTCTGGCAGAAAAACGCCGTCAACTTTTGCGCCTTCGACCGAACGCAAAATTGCCCCCAAATTTCGCGGGTCTTCAACTCCATCAAGAATTACGCTCAGGGAATTTTCTTTGTTTGTAATTTCATCGAAAAGCTTTCCTGCGTCCGCATATTCTGCTGCCGCGACAAAAGCTACGATGCCTTGATGATTAACATTTTCTTCGACATATTTCGATAAATTCGTGCGGGGAATTTTTTTAAACGGTACGCCGTTTTGTTTTGCCAAATCAAAAATCTCGTGCAGACGTTTTTCGTGCGCGCCGTCAGCAACAAAAATTTTTTCGATGCGGCGATTTTGTGCGCGCAACGCTTCTAAAATTGGCAAAACACCGAAAATTACTGATGAATGATGTGCGGTGGTCGGCGAGTTTGTTTTTTGGAATTCAGAATTTAGATTTCTGACTTTTGCCTTTTGATGACGAGTTGCCGATTGCGAATCGCGGATTTTATCATTCGTAATTCGTAATTCGTAATTGCTAATCGGCTCTCTTCGGTCTTTAGACTTTTTCATGGTTTCCGGCTTTTTCGGTCGGTTTTGATTATACGTTGAAAAACTAGTATCTTTATAAATGTTTCGCTCGAACAATTTTCAGGCGAAAGAAACTTTATTTGATTATTTATAATTTTTATTTACGGCAGTTGTCTTTTATCGGAAAACGGAAATAATTTTAACCGATTCTTTATTCAATCTTTTTTCAGACAATTAAAATCCGACGGTTTAAATTTTATTTATTGATTGGAAATTATACATTGATTCGCGTTAAAACTTTAAGCAATTTCAGAGGTTTGAAAAAACAAATTTATAATTCCGTCTTTTCGTCCGGTTCAACTGCTGCGGTGCGGTTTATCTCAAAATTTTTTTATACAGAAGGTTTAACGAAATGCAGTTTGATATGGCGACAAACTCGTCCTGGCAGTTTGGACATCGCGGTCGCGTAGCGGTTTTTATTGACGGGAATAATCTTTTTCACGCCGCGCGTTTTCATAACATCGACGTTGATTACAACAAACTTCTGCGCCTGCTTTTGGGCGACGGGCGACTTCTGCGCGCTTTTTTCTACACCGGAGTTGACGCCGGCGCGGAACGCCAGCAGGGTTTTCTGCTCTGGATGCGGCGCAACGGTTTTCGCGTCGTGCAAAAAGAGCTGAAAACTTTTTATGACGGAACGCGCAAAGCGAATCTCGATGTGGAAATCGCGGTTGATATGTTGAGTCTGGCGGGCAGATACGACACGGCGGTTTTAGTTTCCGGCGACGAAGATTTCGTCTATGCTTTGAATGCCGTCGCCTACAAAGGCTGCCGCGTCGAAGTTGCCGGTTTTCGCTCGAACACGGCGCCGCGCCTGATTGACGTTGCCGATTTTTTTATAGATTTGGGCGATATCGCCGAACTTGTCCGCAAAGATATTTCGCAGGGCGAAAGCTATGATGTTCCGTCATTTGTCCCGCCCGGAGAATTGCCGCCGCCGAGTATTCTAAATCAAAACGAGGACGGCAATTTTTCTCAAATTCCCAATAAAATTCGCTTTGAGCCAAATTATTCGGATGACGAAGCGGAAGAAAATTTTTCGGATTTGGTTCGCGTTAGGGACGAGAGATGAAACTTTTTACCATCAGAGAAGCCAACGAATTGTTACCTTTGATTCGCCCGAAACTCGAACAAATCAGAGCACATTATAAAATTTTAGCGTCTTTTCGGGAAACAGTAAAAGCGGCGGCAAGCGCGGCGCAATTTGGCGGCGGTATGGAAAACGGCTCGCTTTATGTCAAATCGCTCTACGAAGTCGGCAGAATAACCACTGAAATACACCAGGCGGGAATTCAGCTGAAAGATTACACGCGCGGTTTGATAGATTTTCCTTGTATGATGAACGGACGCATTGTATTGCTCTGCTGGCAATTGGGTGAAGGCGATGAAATCCAGTGGTGGCACGATTTGGAGACAGGTTTTGCCGGAAGAGAACGGCTTTGATTTTGAATTAACGAGGCAATAAAGGCTATTTAGAAATTGTCGGGTCGTAATTCACTATTTCGATTCAATTTCAATCCAAAATTCATTATCTGAAATCCAAATCAAAACTCTCTTATTTCTCTTCAATTTACTATTGACGAGTTAAAGTAAACTCTGATAATATCTCGTCAGTCTTAAACGGTTCGGTATTTTTTCTTTAATTCCTACAGAAAACTTTTCTGATTTTAGCATCTTTCAAAACTATGAATTGTCCTGTTTGCAATAGAAATAACGCTTTTAATTTGTCGATTTGTCCAAGCTGCGGCGCAATGATGAATGATTCCGTGCGTGTCGAACCCCTTCCGAAAGTTTCTATTTCAAATCCTTTGAAAATTGAAATGAAAGAAAGTTCTTCGTCGGGTAAATTAACCGTGCAAAAGACGGTTGTCGATGACCACTCATATCATCAAACAAAATCCGCCGCGCTACCAAATCCAGTCGCTCCGAAACAGAACACTTCGGAACTTCCCGCAAAGCCGACAAGCCCGACTTTAGTGGAGTTTCACAGCAAAAATTCGCCGCATCCCGAATGGCGACTGCAACTGCAAAATGCCATTCGAAAACGCAAAGACCGCGAAAATCCGCCGACGGAAAAATTAGATTTGCCGGTTGCCGCGCCGAACAAAACCAAATTTGTAACCAGTGGCGCAAACGCGCTGAAGGTCGAAATAGCCGAAGAGAGAAAGCCTGCGCGTCAAAAAAATCCAACCTTAAATAGTGCGCTTGAGCGAATTGAAAAATCCCGTCAAAAATTTCTGGTCGAAGAACAAGAAGCGCCAATCGAGCCGGTTGTTTCGGCGCGTCCGGCAAATAAAAACTTCCCATTTTATATCGCCTCAAAACAAGCCGAAGTCGCGCCCGTTAATGTAAAGACGAAAACGTCTGTTGAGATTGCCAAACCGAAGCTCGCCACTTCGCCCCGAACCGAAAGCGGAGATTTGGATACGAACAAACTTCCGTCGATTGCCGCGAAACCGACAAATATTTCTACTAGTTTTGCCAAAACCGTCGAAACCACGCCGGAAATTGAAATTAAAACACCAAAAGTTGAAGCTAAAAAGGTTGAAACTAAAAAGGTTGAAACTAAAATAGAAGAGAAAAATAAAATCGAAATCAAACGGATTGCAAGCGAAGAAATCTTCGCGCCGGAAGAAAGTTACGAAGAATTTGAAGACAGCGCGCCGTTAGCGATGCGGTTTAACGCCGGACTTTTCGATTTAATTATCGGCGGATTTCTGAGTTTGTTTCTGCTCGCGCCTTTTATGCTGATGGGCGGAAGCTGGTTGACCTTCACCGGTATTCTCGCTTTTCTGGCGACCTGTTCAATAGTAATGTTTATTTATCTGACGACGACCGTCGGTTATTACGGAAGAACATTCGGAATGCGCCTTTTTTCGCTGGAAGTTATCGACATCGAAGGCGAACATTACCCGACGCTGCATCAAGCGGCTGTCAGTTCCGCCGTATATCTTCTAACGCTTGCCTTTGGAGGCTTCGGATTTTTAACACTGCTTTTTAATGGAGAAAGACGCGCCGTTCACGATTTAGTTTCGGGAACAATTGTCGTTAAAGAGACTTAACGAGTTGAAAGTTCAAGGTTCAATGTTCAATGTCGAAAACGGTATTAGACTTTGAACTTTGAACTTTTGAACTTTAAACTTAAAGGTGAACGAAAAAACTTTAGAAAAAATCCGCGCCGAACTTGCGTCCGTTTTAACGGGTCAAAAGTTCGGCAAAATTTTTACGCTGGCGCGTTTTCGTTTCGCAATTGATTTTCGCCTGCCCGATTCAAATTATCTTTTCGTCAGCGTAGAACCTTCAGAACCGCGAATTTATTTGATAACGCGCCGCCTGCGCGATTTGGAAAAACAATCAATCAACTCGACACCTTTTGTGCTTTTTCTACGGAAAAGATTGGCTAATGCTGTTTTGGAAAGCATCGAAAAAGTTGAAAATGAACGCATTTTGCGCTTTTATTTTCTGGCGCAAAGCGAACTCGGAGAACTAAAAAATTACACGCTTGTCGCCCAGCTTACGGGTCGCTCGGCAAATCTTTTTCTGCTCGACGAAAACGATTTCATTCTCGATGCTGCACGCGAAACCTTCGGCAGCGGACAGGAAATAGCCGGTAAATACGCGCCGCCGAATCCGGTCGCGGAGAAAGGTATAAAGAAGGAACGAGAAATTTTTCCGCAAGGCGAATACAAAACCTTGTCGGAAAGTTTGGACGCATATTTTGTGGAAAGGGAAGTTGAAAGAGTTTTTCTTGCAAAAACACAAGTAGCGCAGAGCAAGCTAAAACAAGAAATTTCAAAGCGTGCAAAACTGATAAAAAAACTTGAATCAGACCTTGCAAATCACGGCGACGCGCAGAATTGGAAGCGTTTGGGCGATTTGCTTCTGGCGAATTTGGCGAATGCAAGACGCGAAGGCGCAAAGGTTTTTGTTACGGATTTTTACGAAGAAACCACGCCAACTGTTGAAATCGAAGTCGAAGAAAATCTTCCGCTCTCGCAAGCGGCTGAAAAATTTTTCAAACGCTATACAAAAGCCAGAAACGCGCTTGTAGAGATTTCCAAACGCCTGACAATTTACGAGTCTGAACTTGCAAATCTGAAACAGCAAAAAGCGCGTCTCGACGAGGCTGTCGAAGAAAAAGACGAAGCTGTTTTAACGGAATTTTTGAATGAAAAGCCTGAAAAACTTGCCGTAAAATTGAAAGAAAAACAGGCGGAGAACTTCACCGGCGCTCGGCGGTATAAATCTTCCGACGATTTTGAAATTTTGGTCGGAAAAGGCTCGAAAGATAATGATTTTCTAACGTTTCGCGTAGCAAAATCGCTTGATTTATGGCTTCACGCGGCGGATTATCCCGGCTCGCACGTCGTTGTCAGAAATCCGAACCGACAGGAAATTCCGCAAAAAACTTTGCTCGAAGCGGCGCAAATCGCTGCCTTTTTCAGTCAAGCCAAAACACAATCAAAAGTTGCAGTTCATTATACGCAGAAAAAATTTGTCAACAAACCGAAAGGTGCAAATCCGGGTCTTGTCAGCCTGTCGAGTTTTAGGACGATTCTCGTCGAGCCAAAAGTTCTTGAAAATAAAAACTAGATTTTTGTTGACGTTTCTTAATCTGCTCTAAACTATAATTTTGTTGCGGTGTTTGATTTATAAGATTTTAATTTCCGATGTATTTCGCGTAAATAGAACGGGCAATTGCGGCATCGTCAGTTCCGCGAATGATTGCGCGTGCATCGCGGAAAACAGTTAGTTCATAACCGTCAATATTTAATCGAATTAAGTATTCGTTTTGCTTCACGTCGGCGATATTTTTTAATTTTTCAGCAAGTTTCGCCAAATCAATTTGTGTCGGCGACGGCGGTAGAATTTGCACGGCGTCGCGCCCGCAAAGGGTTGTAAAAGATTCTTGTCCTCCGCCGTCGAGAAAGATAAAATTTCTTTTTTCGCACGCTTCGCAGTCGGGATTCGGAAGTCCGAGTTTTATTTTGCGCCAATCGTTTTCCCAAATGTCGAATTGTATTAAACTTCGGTGCAATTTATCGAAATTTCCGGTCAGAATTTTTAACGCTTCCACGACTTGGATGGCGGAAATGGTCGAGATAATCGGCATAATCACACCCGCCCTGTCGCACGTCGGCGCGCTTCCGGCGTTCGGCATTTCGTCGAAAATACAACGCAGACACGGCGTTTTGTTTGGAATAACAGTCATCGTTGCACCATAGCCCGACACAGCCGCACCGTAAATCCAAGTTTTCGAGTGTTTTACGCAAGCGTCATTGATTAAATAACGAGTCTGAAAATTGTCGGTCCCGTCTAAAATCAAATCGCAATCATTGATCAAATTTTCAATGTTTGAGCGATTTACGTCAGCAACGACGGCTTTGATTTCGATATCCGAATTAATTTCAGCGAGACGTTTTTGCGCGGCGACGGCTTTCGGCAGACGCTCCTTTGCGTCCGCTTCGATGTACAAAGTTTGGCGTTGAAGATTTGTAAATTCGACAAAATCGCGGTCAACAAGGCGAATTTTACCGACGCCGGCACGCGCCAGCATTTCTGCGTGCGATGCGCCAAGCGCGCCGCTGCCGACCAGCAAAACTCTTGAATTAAAAAGTCTTGCCTGCCCTTCCGCGCCAATCTCACGAAATAAAATTTGTCGGCTGTAACGCTCGTTCATTATCTTTTATGTTAATTTTTTTGTAGCCGCTGACATCATCAGTCGCATCGGCGCCTCTCTGCCAGTCCAAATCTTGAATTGCAACATTGCTTGCCAGGCAAGCATTCTAAGTCCGTTCCAAGTTTGAACATTGGATTTTTCCGCTTCCCGCATAAATTGAGTTTTAGAAGGATTATAGATTAAATCCAAAGCAAGTTTTACGTTTGAGAATTGTGCCGAAGTTACGGGCGTTTGACTTTCAAGTTCGCCTTTTGTGCCGAGCGGCGTTGTATTGACGATAATATCGAAATCTTGGAGTTCGTTATTTTTAATTGGCAATTCTTTTAGTTTAACTTTGAATTCAATGGCTAAATCATTAGCTTTTTCAATGTTTCGTGCAAAAATACAAACATCTGCGCCTTCTTTTTTCAAAGCATAAATACAAGCACGCGCCGAACCGCCTGCACCCAGAACAGCGACTTCCGCTCTTCGTAAATCTCCATATAAATTTCTAAGAGTTGCAAGAAATCCGTCTGCATCGGTATTAAAGCCGTAAAGTTTGCCGTCTTCTATTTTTACAGTGTTGACGGCACCGATTTTTCGCGCCGTTTCGTCTATTTCGTCTAAGTATTTGATAATTGTTTGTTTGTGCGGAATCGTAACGGAAAAACCTTTCAGATTCCAATCAATTTCGCACGTCTTTGTTCGAACCATTCGTTTGATGAATTCGTCCAGATTTTTAACCGCAAACGGAATATAAACTGCGTTCAAATCGTGAAATTCAAACGCCGCGTTGTGCATAAAAGGCGACAGCGAATGTGAAACAGGATTTCCGACGATGCCATAGATTTCGGTTTCTTCGTTTAATTCTTTGACGCGGTAAACGTCAATCATTTCACGCGCCGTAATTTGTCCGGCGGCTGTTTCTTTACCTGCGTCGAGCGAAGCGTAAGTTAGCGGCGCGTCGTGTGCCAAACCCAAAATTCGCGTCCATTTTCCGGCTTCGCCCATTGCGATTGGAATGAGTTGTTTTTTATCAGCTTTGGCTTTTTCGAGCAATTTCCAGACGGCAAGCGAATCGGTAATATCGTCGGCTTGAACGGCGATTTTTAAAATATCAGCGTCCGTTAGGTTTTGATAAATGTTGTAGGTCATTTCTAAATTTTCGGGAACGCCCGAAAAATCGTGAAAGGAAAAGACCGATTTAATTGAACTAAAGTCTAAAATTGAATGGAAATCAAACTCAAAATCAACATATAAATTTTTATTTTTGTTCTTCCAGAGGAAAAACTCCCAGAATTTAAGCCGCTCGCGTAAACTCAATTCACGTTTTCCGCCTTGTTGTTTCGGTCGAAACGTAATGAGAAAGGGTTTCCGGCAATTCAAGGATAAAATTTTCTGCAAAGCTGAATTTAACTCGCTTGCTTTCAAACAATCGAAGCGCAATTCGATAACGTCGGCAAATTCTTCCGCGCGTTTGATGTTTTTTATAAATTCGTCCGCTGTTTCGGCGCAAACCGAAACGCAGATTTTTCCATTATTCATCAAGATAATTTTTTCGTTTGAGATAATGGAAAAATCGCGGCAATCAGCAGCGCGATAACTCCAAAGGCTGTGAAAATTACAAGAAGCGTTTCGCTGCCGTGTTTAACAGCGATTGCCGTTAAAGCCCATGCCATTGCCAGAGCGTAGGCTGCGCTCGAAAGTTTCAGACGAATGAGGATGCCTAAAATTGTTGCCGCAACAACTAAAATTAACGCAAAAGTTGTAGTCATCGAATCCAAAGTTTTAACGCCCGAAGAAACAAGCGCAAGCGTGAAATTCAAAATTGTCGCAACCGTTACCCAGCCGAAATAAAGACCGAAAGGAACGCGCGCAATCCAGGTTTCGGTTACCGCCGCCATTTCTGCGTTTCGCAAATTAGCATTAATAAAAACAAGCGTGCTGAGCAAAACGAAAATCATCACCAGAGACGCCCAAATCATTTCACGGTGCCACAACAAAATCCAAGCACAATTTGCCGCGCAATTTACAATGTAAAGCGTGCGTATCCGGCGAAAGCGCGCGTTAAATGTCTGCGACGGTAACGCCTGGTAAATGCTGAAAATTATCAAACCCGCGTAAATCAAACTCCAAATCGCAAAAGCGTAACCGGCAGGCGTGATGAGCGACGGATATTTTTCGGAAATCTCCGCCGGTGTTTTGCCGTTAATATAACCGCTTGCGGCTAAGTAGTTTACAAAAACAATAAGCAATGTAGCGAAAAGGACGAGAAATTGTTTTAAGCGTTCCGACGTTGAATTTGTTTTGACGGTCATTGAAAACGATTATAATCTTTCTAACTAAAATTAAAAATATCTAACTTACCGCAAACTGTTAAATTATTTTACGATTTCGTATGAACATAACGGAAAACGTAAAACACCGGAAATGTATCAAAGTTCGTGTAGTCGAGTTTTTCGGTTAAATGTTCCGAAAAAAGACTGAAAATATTTATGGCATTGATATTGCTTGTCAAAGAACGGCATACTTCTTATTACCTTTCCCTTATGCTGTAAGATTTATAAAGGTAGAGGAGAAAATCACAATGAAAATCTTGAAAAAATTATTACTCGCAACCGCATTCGTATTTTGCGTTTCGCTGTCCGCGTCGGCGCAAACCAACGAAGGCAAAAAGACGCCGCCGAAAGAAAAACCGCCAGTCGTCGTAGTCAAAGAAAAACCAAAACCTAAAGAAGATAAACCTAACGACGACAATCGAGTAAAAAAACCGCAGGCATTTATTTTTAAGGCGAAAAACAAAAATGAAATGAGTTTTGTGTAGGTTTTTATGTTTTAGTAAAAAAGGCGACTCTAAAATTTTAGAGTCGCCTTTTTCTGTTTTGTATGCCGACTAGAACCGAACAAATCACAACATCATTGACTTATCTTACCGAAACAAATATAAATTTCGTCAAAGAGGAATGCTATGAAAACAAAATTAACATTCATTATCGGAATCTTTCTCGTCTGCGCAGCGAACACTTTGGCGCAAGGCGGAGGTAAAGCCGAGCCGAACCAAGTCAAATTTGCGAAAGGCAAATCGCACGCGACGGTGAGCTGGACACTCTCGAACAATCAGCAAATGGAATACATTTTCGGCGCGAAATCCGGGCAGACGATTACGCTGAAAGTCGTTTCCGTTCCGAGAGGAAATTTGTTTTCATTCAGTGTGGACGGCGCAAACGGAATTGAACTGGAAACCGAATACGACAGTTATGCGGATTATAAATTTACCGCACCTGCGACGGGCGATTATCTGGTGATAGTTACCAAAAGACCGACTGAGAAAGTTCAGAAGGCGAAATTTTCATTAGCCTTGATGATAAAATAACCGCAGGTTTTTGTATTCGAAATAATGCTGTTTCTGTTGTTCGTATTCTAAAATAAGATTAAGATTGTCTCAAAAATAAAAATTTAAGGAAGGTAATGTTATGAAAAGAAATTTATTGGCTGTAATGTTTATGACAGTCCTTTTATGTGCTGGAGTTCATGCCCAACAAATTTTTATTCCACAACCACCTGTGGTTTATATTCCGCTTTTAGACCCGGTTCGAATGCACATTATGAACGAAGTCGTTCGAAACACTACCAATTTTATATCTAACCAGTTATGAAATTTATCACGACCTGACAAGATTGCCGCTTGAAAAAGATCCGTGGGCAAAACGGGCTAAAGATGGTTTTGAACGAATTAGTTTGATGAATTTGAAGAAAATATCACAAGTTATGCCTGCACAGGATAAAGCAATGTATCTTCAGTTTAAGGCAAAGCTGGCGGCAAAACCATCATTTAGAAAAATGACCGATGCCGAAAAACAAAAACCTAACTGAAACTTTAGCTATTAAATATGGGCTTATGTTTGATGCTTATATGAGAGCAATCGAAGTCGAAGACGAAAATGCAATAAACAAAGCGCACCAAATGGCAAAAGAAGGTTTAGAAGAAGCACTCGGCATCCCGGTTGAACGAGTTAAAATTACCAATCAAGGTGTAACAGATAAATAAGTTAATCAATATAATCAAAATTTTATATTTACACGCAACCGCGACTTCTGTGTGCGGGAAAATAAAAAGAGTAGCCAGTTAGCTACTCTTTTTGATTACTGCACGAAAGAGCAAGTTTGATTTTAATTTTCCTTTTCCAAGTGCGATTTCAGATTGAGCCTTAAATCGATGGGTCAGCGGCTGTTGCCGGGCGGTCTTCTTCGGTTGATTTCGTCGTGCCGAGCGTCGAGTCGAAATAGAAATGCCGCGTTCCGGCGCCGGATTGCGGGTCGGCAAGAATCGAATAAAAAGCAGGTTTCGAGCCGGAAGATTCCTGTGCCGTCATTTTGAAAGTGTAGCCGTTAATAACCGGACTTTCACCGGCAAATCTTTCGTCCAATTGTACGGATTTGATTAACTCGTCAAAAGTAGGTGCAAATTTCCCCTGATGTTTTGAAGAGTAACTTGCCTGCAGGGATTTTATGTTTTGTAGGGATTGAATGGCGGAAGTTTCGTTTCCGCTATTGATCATCGCGCGGTAAGCCGGAATGCCGATGCCGATAAGCAGCGCGATAATTGCAATCACAATCATCAACTCAATCAAGTTAAAACCTTGCTGGTTCTTAAATTTCTGGCGTAAGTTTTTCATAAAGTTTATAAGTGTCTCCTTCGCTTTTCTTTCACGAAAATACAAAAAAGAAGTTTCAAAATTTTATTCGTTTATAACACAACTTTGCAAACGCTGACGAAAATTTTGGAAATTCTTCTTATTTTAACATCTTACATATTCAAGCGGTTTTTTAATTTTATTGTGCAGATTATCGAATAAATTTTGTAGAATAGATTTAACCTTTAACTTCCGAGTAAAAAATGCGAGATTGGATAATCAACGAAACCGAGACGACAACGCAAAGCGAAGCGCGCAGATTTGACCCGAACGAAAAAATCAGCCGACTGCAGGCAGCGATTGAAACGGTTATCAAAGGCAAATCCGAGACTGTCAAATTTGCGCTCGTTGCTTTGCTTGCCCGCGGGCATCTGCTTATCGAAGACGTTCCCGGCATCGGTAAGACGACGCTCGCCAATGCTCTGGCGCGCGCGCTTGATTTGTCGTTTCAGCGAATTCAGTTCACGTCAGACCTTTTGCCTTCGGACGTTATCGGGCTTTCGATTTTCAATCAGCAGCGAAGCGATTTTGAATGGAAACCCGGACCGATTTTCGCCAATATTGTTTTAGCCGACGAAATTAACCGCGCTACGCCGAAAACTCAATCCGCGCTGTTGGAAGCGATGTCGGAAGAACAAATTACGATTGAAGGCGTTTCGCGCCCGCTGCCGCTGCCGTTTATGGTCGTTGCTACGCAAAATCCGGCGGAACATCACGGCACGTATCCTCTGCCCGAATCGCAGCTCGACCGTTTTATGCTGCGTCTGCACGTCGGTTATCCGAATAAAAGCGACGAACGAAATATTTTGCGCGACCGCGAGCGGGAAAACCCGCTGTCGTTTGTGCAAGCCGTCGTGAGCGAGACGGAAATTTTAGGGTTGCAGCGATTATCAACCAAAGTTCGGGTTGACGACGCTCTGGTTGATTATTTGCTGAACATCGTCGCGCAGACGCGTGAATCGGGCGCGCTCGAACTTGGCATCAGCCCGCGCGGAACGCTTGCGCTTTTTCGTTCGGCTCAAGCCTTTGCGCTGATTGAAGGACGCGATTACTGCATCGCCGACGACATCAAACGCCTTGTTCTGCCGGTTTTTGCTCATCGCCTCATGATAAACACGCGCAACACAAACCCCAAACGCCGCAGCTTTGAAGCCGAACAAATTTTGCAGGATATTTTGCAGAGAACAAACGTCCCTATTTAATTCATTTAACATTCAACATTTATCATTGCGCAAAAATAAATGTTAAATGGAGCAAAAATAAATGTTAAATGTTAAATGTTAAATGAACCTTAAAGATTTTCGTCAACTTTTCAGGCTGCGCGATTTGCGAAATTTGCTGGTCGGTATTTTTGTTGTTGGCGGCGGTTTGAGCTTGGCGGCAATTACGTTATGGGCAAATCACGTCGGAGACGTGCGAACTGCCGGAATTGCCGCCGGCGTTTCGATTGTTTTCGTTCTGCTGCTATTGATTTTTATTGTTCCGCCGCTCGCACGTTCAGCCAGCACGGAAGCCTCACAGATAAATTTGCCTTTTGAATTTACCGTCGGCGGCGCGATAATTCTGGGTCTTATCGCCATCGTCGGTTTTTCTGCCTGGAATACGGGCAACAATTTGCTGTTTTTAATTCTTTCTTTTCTGGCTTCGTCGCTCGTCGTCGGATTTTTTGTCGGAAATTACGGCTTGAAAAAACTCGACGTGAAAATGCGTTTTCCCGAAACGATTTTTGCCGAAGAACCGACGCCGATACTTGTCAGCCTGCAAAACCGCAAGCGGTTTTTCCCGACTTTTTCCGTTGTTGCTGAAGTGCGCGGAAAAGAACGCGAAAATTCAACTTTGATTGATGAAATAAAAAAAATTCTACCCGAGAGATTGGCGAAAAAAATAGTCCGACCGCCGATTATCAAACATACTCTGGATTACTTCGTCTATGTTCCCCGACGGGACTCGGTTGAAAGCCGAGCCGAACACATTTTCCCTTTTCGCGGGCGTTTTATCGTCAAGGATTTTGAGCTTTCGACGCGCTTTCCGTTCGGCTTTTTTCGTCATCGGCGGAGGCTTGCCGCGCGAGAAACGGAAATCGTAATTTTTCCGCGCATTGCGCCGATTGAAGAAGATTTGAAGGATTTGCCGCTTGAGGTTGGAAAGTTAGTCGCCAATAAACGCGGGCTTGGGCAGGATTTGCTTGCGTTACGCGATTATCAACCGATGGATGATTTACGGCGCGTTGACTGGAAAGCGACGGCGCGTGCCAATCGCTTGATTGTCCGCGAATTTTCAGCCGAAGATGACAAGCGTGTTTGCATAATTTTTGATTCGAGACTTTTGCCCGAATCGAATGAAAGGAAAAAAACTTTACGCGAGCGCATCGAAGAAGAGCAGAAAGGAAAAAGAGTTGCGCCGGTTTCCGCGCGTTTTGAAAACGGCGTGAGCAAAACCGCGTCCTTACTCGCTTTTTTTACAGAGGAACAAGCCGAGATTTGTTTGATAATCAATGATAAACAGGGCGAGTTCGGCATCGGCAGAGAACATCTACACGATTGCTTGAAACGCCTGGCGACGATTGAACCGAATTTTGTCGAAGAACTCCAAACAGAAAAATTTAGAGAAAATCTTGCCGAAATTCTCAGTGAAAGAAACAACAGCCACAATTTTTTGATTTCGACCTTGAGCGAAGACAATATTTCGAGCGAATTTACCGAAGAATTAAATTTAATCAGGTTTTAACTTGTGCGTGTAAACTTTAATTTAAAAGATTCGTCATAAAATCTACGTCGGCAAGGCACAAAATATCTCCGCGTAGATTGGAGGCGTCACGGCAGCGCTGAATTTGATGACCTTCAGCGGCGCAATTCAGATAAAAAAATAAAATTTTTGCAGTAAAAATAGGAAAAAATTTATTGCGTAATAATATAAAGCCTGCCGAAAGTTCTCGGTTTTTTCTCGATAAAGCCGTATTTGTAAAACAATTCGCCGGTTTAAACCGTAAAACTTTGCACCAACTCTTGGAAAGTGAATAAACTTTACAAAAAGTACTATGAAACTGGAACATCTGGTCGGACAGACGCTGGATAATAAATATAAAATCGAACGTGAACTCGGGCGCGGCGGTATGGGAACGGTTTATCTTGCCACTCACGTCGGCACTGAGCGACCAGTCGCGGTTAAAGTTATCGCGCCGCAATTTATGGAGCGCCAGGAATTTGTCGAGCGTTTCCGGCGCGAAGCGCGCGCCGCCGGAAGATTAAGACATCCGAACGTCGTTAACGTAACGGATTTCGGTTTGTCCGAGACGAAACTCGGTCGCGTCGCTTATCTGGTGATGGAATATCTGGACGGCTGCACGCTCGGCGAGATTTTGGAAGAAGAGAAAAAACTGCCGCTCGCTTGGTCAATCGATATTTTAGAACAGGTTTCGTCGGCGATTCACGAAGCGCACCGGCAGGGAATCATTCATCGTGATTTAAAGCCGGATAATATCTGGTTAGAGCCGAATCAGCGCGGCGGCTACACTGTAAAAGTCCTCGATTTCGGCATCGCCAAGCTCGAAGAACACATTGCAATTGATAGCGAAATACCGCTTTTAGAATATTCTGTCGGTGCAACGCAAAATTTGAACAATCGAGAAACCGTCGCCGAGAAAGCAGAACCGAACACGATTGCCGATAAACGAAGCTCGACCGTTTTTTCCGAATCGGCGACAATGGCAATCACAAACGAGCCGAAAACTTCGTTTGCCGAAGCGGGAACTTTGATTCAACCGAGCGAAATAAATCTCGAAGGCGGAACGGCGATTTTGCCCGCTGCCGAAAACCGAACCACTGCGCCTGAAGAAAACGTCGGCACAAAACTGATGTCCGCGCCGTTTGAAACCGAAAAATCCGGCGTGGACATAACCGATAAATCCAGCTATGAAAGCTCGAACACAAGCGAACTGACGCGCGTCGGCGCGGTTTTGGGAACGCCGCTTTATATGTCGCCCGAACAATGTCGCGGTGAAAAATTATCTCCACGCTCGGATATTTACAGCCTCGCCGTTATCGCTTATCAAATGCTGTCGGGCAAAACGCCGTTTGCAGGCGAGTTTACCGAAGTGATGAACGCGCACAAAGACATAGCGCCGCCGGCTTTGGAAGCCAAAAAACTTCCAAAAAAAGTCAAAAAAATTATCCACGCTTCTCTAGCCAAAAACCCGGACGAACGCCCGCAGACGGCTGAGGCGTTTGCCTCCGAACTGCGCGCCCAATCCGAAGGCATCGGCGTTTTATTGCAGCGTGCTTTAGTAACTTATACCGAACATCTGCCGAAGTTTTTGGGCTTGTCGGCGCTGCTTTTCTCGCCCGTGGTTCTTATCACGCTCATGCAGATAATTTTCAGGGTTTTAACCGTCAACCAAGTTCCGTATAGCTTGACAAATGCCGTAATAGTCGGCAGTTTGACACTTTTTTCGGCGTTTTGCAGCTTTTTCTGCGCTTACCTGTTGTTCGGGACGGTAACGCGGATGATGGCGGAAATTCTCGCTTTTCCGCTTCGTCCCGTCAGCGTCCGCTCGGCTTTGCAGGCGACACGGCGTCGGTGGCAGGCGCTTGTTTTAACCGGATTTTTAAGCACTTTTCTAACGTTCGCCGGATTTTTCGCGTGTCTGATAGGTTTTCCTGTTATATCAATTTTGTTGGCGCTGGTCGCGCCCGTCGTGATGATGGAAAACCGGCGCGGATTTGCCGCCCTGAAACGCTCGAAAAATCTCGTGATGCGTTCCTTGAAAACGACGACCGCCGCGACGATGATAATGTTTATTATCCCGATTACGGTTTCTTTGCTGATTGCCTTCGTAGTCAAATCGGCGGTTGCCTCAGTCGCGGAGGTGAGCGGAAAAACGGCGGCAGTTGTCCGCGCGAAAACCGAAGAATCAACGGAAATTCCCGAAAGTGCGAAAAACGGCGAGCGCGCCGAAGATGTTGAAGACAATAAAAATCCGGCTGGCGACGTTGAATCAAAAGAAGATAAACAGCGAATAAACGTCAACGTCGGCGCGGATAAAGGCGTCAGCATCGACGAAAAAGATGACTTTAAAGACCCGAATAAATATGTGCGGTCAGTTATAAAAGATGGGCTTTCACAAATTCTAATCCTGCCGTTTTCGATTTTGATGGGTTCGTTTTCCTCGATTGTCTTCGCGCTGCTTTATTTCAAAACGCGGCTGGTTGGCGGCGAATCGATGCAGGATTTGCTCACGCAGTTTGAAGAAGCCGACCGCCCGCGCAGCAATTGGCAAAAGCGCATCCGCCAGCGCATCGAACAATCGGGCAAACTTACGAGCAAATCTTGAATCGTAAATCCTGAAACGTAAATGGTGAATTGTTAATCGTTGGTAGTGAAGTGTAAAAAGAAGTTCTGTATCAAACAAAATTCCTATTGACCATTCCCGATTTAAGTTTCTAGATAATTGATTTACCATTCACGAAATTATGAAAATCTACGGTCTTTTTTTAATAATTTTCTTTGCATTCGGAGTTCAAGCACAAACCTTTCAGCGTGAGTTTTCCCTTTCCGCAAACGGTGCGGTTGAAATCGTAAATCTTTACGGTCGCGTTGAAATCTCGGCTGACGAACCGGAAAAAACCGACGAAAACGGCGAAGCCAAAGAAAGCGGAAAGGCGCTTCTGACGGCGGAAAACATTAGAGAAGGTGATTTGAAAATCGTCTCCGAAAACAATCATCTTTCAATAACTGCAAATCCGACCGATACAAAATCCAGAGTTGATTTGACCTTAAAAATTCCGCAGCGAATGCGCGTGCGCGTCGAAACCGACGAAGGCGAAGTTCGTCTTTCGGGCGATATAGCTTCTGCCGATGTGAAATCTCAAACCGGCACGATTTCAACCAATGTGCCGCTCGAAAATCTGAAATACGATTTTGTTTGGACCGAATCGCGCCCGCGTTTTTTGAGCGATGTCGAGCTGAAAAAAGTTCGGGAAAAAGCGGGCGGAAAGTTTGTCGTGAGCGGAAAAATTGTCGGCGAAGAAAAAGGGAAAGGTGAAAGGGAAGATAGCGAAAGTGAACAAACTTCAGATGAAATTCAAGCCGAAACCACTGACGGTAAACAAACTGAAGACGACAAAAAATCAAAAACCAAAAAGCAAAAATCAAAGTCCGAAAGCCAAAAACCGAAATCCGTCTCACTAAATTTTACAACCGCGCGCGGAATAATTCTTCTAAATGTTCCGCTTAACGAAGTATCATCTGATTTGCGCGAAAGACCTTTGACCGATGCTGCAAAAGCCGTCATCCGCAGCGGCGACGGAATTTTAATCGAAGCAATACGCCGCGCCAGTCCGAAATACTTCGGCGATTACGCAAAAACTCTGCCGCCGCTCAGACGCGAACCGACCTTGCAGCAAAAGGAAAATGCGCCCGCCTCGCCGAACGCGAAAGTAAAACGAGTTCTTGCGCGCGTTACGGATTTGAACAATCGCGCCGTTTCAGATTTGCGCGCGAAAGATTTCGAGGTAACGGAAAACGGCGAGCGGCGCGAGATTTTATCGGTCGAGCCGGCGACCGCGCCTTTCAATTTAGTTTTGCTTCTGGACGTTTCGGGAAGCGTCGATAATTACGTCGATTTTATACGCAAAGCCGCGCGCCAGTTTGTCGAAACCGCCAACCCGAACGACCGCATAGCTATTATTATTTTCAACGAAGATGTGAAATCTCTCTCGACTTTTACGACAAATAAAGGAAAACTTTCGACCAGTCTCGACACTTTCGACGCGGGCGGCGGAACGGCTTTTTACGACGCCATCGGTTTCACACTGACCGAAATTCTGCAACCTTTGAAAGGCGAGCGAACGGCGATTGTTGCGCTGACCGACGGTGATGACAACCGATCATTTCTGCCGTTCGACTCGCTTTTAGGCTCGATACAGGAAAGCGGTGCGCTGGTTTATCCGCTCTACGTTCCGTCGGGTTTGATTGCGGCGTCGGCGACCAATAACGCAAATTCTACACTCGACCCGCTGCGCTCAAAATATATGGCTTTGACTTCCAAAGCCGAAGGCGAAGGCGAAAAATTAGCGCAAATTTCCGGCGGCGTTTATTACCCAATCACTCAATTGAGTCAAATAAAAAAGGCTTACGAAGATATTGTCGTCCAGCTACGCACGGCTTACACCGTAACTTTTCGCTCGGATTTGGCGGAGACGAGAGCGAATCGCGCTTCGCCGCGCCTGAAAGTTCGAGTTAACCGCGAAAACACTTTCGTCAAACTCGGCTCGGTCGTCGAAGTTGCGCCGAAAAGAAGTTCCGAATTAAAGCTGAATAATTTGCTGCCAAACGTGCCAAGAAAAGACAGAGAATTTCAAAAAGTCGGTTACACAAATTCTTTTGCGGTTTCCTTTTTAAACGCTTCAATTTCCTCTCAAAATCCCTTATATTCCTTCGCGCGCTTTACGCCTTTGCGGGAAATTCCTTTCCTAAAAACTTCATTCGCACAAGCTAATCAAATTTTCGGCGAAGTCGAGAAAATAAATTACAAGCAATTTGCGGGCGACAAATTGCGCGAATACAAATTCGAGAATTTCGGTATAAACAAATCAACCGGAACGTTTGTGATTTCAAACGAACAGGAAAAAATTGCCGTCAGTCGCTGGATTTCGCCAAAAAGAACCAGGTCTTATCCGTATGAGCGGGTTTACGACACTCTTGCATATCCAAAAAGAGTTGCGGTAATTCCCGTGCTAAAAGACGAAGGTTTAGGCGGCGAACGCGATTTTTTGCAATGGGATACGATATCCTTGATGAGCCTTTTGGACGTTTTCGTCGTTCCGGCTTATTACAAAGACGCAACGAAAAATTTGAAAAGAGCCGACCAGATAACCGAGCAGAAACTCGATGCCGATTATGTTTCCGCCAAGTTGAACGAGGTTTTTGCTTTCAAAGGAGCGGCGCGCAAATGGAATGAAGAGGAATCGAAACAATTAAAAACCGTATTTGAAAAAGCTAAAAACGCATACCGCGAAATTTCCAAAAACACAAAAACTTACCTGCATGACGAAACCGCTTTGATTGAACTGATAAAACTCTCGGAAAACTCGAATGCTTTCGCCGAATTTTCGCGCGGCAAGTCGCAGCGCGGACAAAGCCTCGAACTTCAATCAATTCAGCCGAAAGAAGCGCTTTCGACCGACACGAAAAGCGGCGTAACGATTACAAATCTCGCTGGCGGAAAATACTTTTTCACCTGCGACGAAACGCGCTTTGAACGCGACACGCTTTTTCTAATCGAAGACAAACACAGCCAGCGCGCCGTTTTGCCGAGTGAAAACGACATCAAAGATGGACTTTTGAAAATGATGGTTTATACAAATTTGAAAAACGTCCGCGTCGGCAAAACGCCCGTCAAAGAAAAAGCCGTTTTGCGTCTGACATCAAGCAAACTCGCCGGCTCGGTCAACTCCAATGCAGGCGAAGAAAATGCGGCAAAGTTTTTTCAAAAAAATTTGTTGAGCGTTTCGCAGATAAATGTAATAAAAAAACTGTTTCTGGAGGCGCGCGAAAATAACTTCACAATAATCGTCGAACATGCGGAAATCACAAAAGAAAAATAATATCCCAAACAAATACAAATGCACGCAGGTTAGAATTTAATTTTGTATTTAGTAAATAGGTAAAATGAAACCTTCGCTTCTAAATTCTCTTTTCGACGAAGAAGAACGCCGTCCGCTTTCGGTTTCCGAACTGAACGAGCAGGTCAAAGGCGCGCTGGAGAAAAATTTCGCGTCCGTCTGGATTGAAGCTGAGATTGTCAATTTCGTGGCGGCAAACTCCGGGCATTGGTATTTCACTTTGCACGACGGTTTTTCGCAATTAAAAGCCGCTTGTTACGCTCGCAATAATTCGCGGATTCGATTTCAGCCGTTTGACGGACTTCAAGTTCGCGTGCGCGGGAAATTGAGCGTTTACCAGCCGAAAGGCGAGTATCAAATTCTTGTCGAATCGCTGCAGCCGGTCGGCGAAGGCGCGCTCAAAGTCGCTTTTGAACAGATAAAAGCGAAACTTTTCAAAGAAGGTTTGTTTGATGAAGAGTTAAAGCGCGAATTGCCGTTTTTTCCGCATCGTGTCGGTGTTGTTACATCACCGAACGGCGCGGCATTTCACGACGTTTTGAATGTTCTCTCGCGCCGCACGCGGTCAGTCCATATCACCTTAATTCCAACTCGCGTTCAAGGCGAAACTGCCGGAGATGAAATAACGAACGCGATAGAACTCGCCAATCAATTTAACCGAACAGCGAAAATGCAATATAGATTCGATGTTTTAATTGTCGGGCGCGGTGGCGGCTCAGCGGAAGATTTGTGGGCGTTTAATGAAGAAAGAGTTGCGCGTGCGATTCGTGCTTCAATGATTCCGGTAATCTCCGCCGTCGGACACGAGATTGATTTTACGATTGCCGATTTTGTCGCCGACAGGCGCGCGCCGACTCCTTCCGCCGCCGCCGAAATGGTCGCCGAATCGGAAGACCAAATCGAAGCGTTTATCTTTCAGAAAACGCAGGATTTATTACAGTTGATTGATTACAAAATGCTGCAATCTCGATCGGATTTGCAGGCGTTTGCCTTGTCGCCGGTTTTTACTGAGTTTCCGCAGCGCGTTAAAGATTGGCGTTATGAAATCGAAGATTTTCAGGCGCAAATGCGTGATGCTGTGAGTGAAGAAATCAAAAATAAAGAGCAACGTCTGGAAAGTTTGACCAATCGAATCTCACCGTTGAAACTGGCTTCAAAGCTGAATGAAAAGAAAACACGCCTCGCGCTTTTGCAGCAAAAACAAAGGTCGGCAATCAAAGACGCGATTGACGGGAGTGACGAAAAGCTGAAAATTAAAATGGCGTCGCTCGACGCGCTGTCGCCGCTTTCGGTTTTGAAACGCGGTTTCTCAATTGTTCAAACTGATGCGGGCGAGATTTTGCGCGATACTGAAAAGGTAAAAGTAAACGATGATGTGAAAATCCTTCTGGCGCGCGGCAAATTAAAAGCGAAAGTTTTGGAAGTGAGCAGCGGGCAGTGAGCGTCCAGCAATTGCAAGATTTTAAGGCTCAACGTTCAATTCAAATGTTGAAACTTCAGCAATTTCTGCTTAATCGCTTATTATAAAAAGATGTCGAAATTTGTGATTGATTTTAAAGAATCTCAAAAAGTTATAGAAACAGATGTGCCGTGGACGGCGAGCGCACCCGAGTTTTCAGGTTATCAAAAGCCGAAAAAACGCGGTGTTTTCGTCAAAGTTCTCGGCGTTTTAGCGGTATTACTTGTTTTAGTTTTGATTGTCGGTGGAGTCGGCGGTTATTTTTACTGGCGACATTTGAAAACTACGCCGCAGTATTCGCTTGCTTTGCTGGTTGACGCGGCGCGGCGCGACGACCGGAAAACGGTTGATGAATTAGTCGATACGGACGCGGTGGTTGACGATTTTATGCCGCAGATTACCGGCAAAGCCGTCGAGCTTTACGGCAGAGGATTGCCGCCCGCAACTCTTGCTAAAATCGAGCGAGTTGCTGCGCCGCTTATGCCCGCAGTAAAACTTCGCGCGCGCGAGGAAATTCCTAATCTGATTCGCGAGAAAACGCAGAAATTTGATAAAGTTCCGTTTTGGGCTATCGCGCTCGGCGCGGACAGATATGTGGACATCACTTCCGAGAACGATAAAGCGTTTATCAATAGCAAATTACAGGAACGCCAACTGAATCTGACAATGAAACGAAGCGGCGATAAATGGCAAGTTATCGGTGTCAAAGATGAAGAATTAGCAAGGCAAATTGCGGAAAAAATCGGGCAGCAGATTATTACCGTCGCCAATAAAGGCGGAATTCAAAAGGCGGGCGAACAGTTCGGTGTGCAGAATTTGGGCGAAGTGATAAAACAACTCGACGGAATCTTTAAGTAATTTATGGCTGAAAAACAGAAAACATTTGAAGCAAGTTTACAGGAACTCGAACGAATTGTCCGCAATCTGGAAAGCGGTGATTTGTCTTTGGAAGAAAGCCTTAAACTGTTTGAAGACGGCGTGAAAATTTCGCGCCAGTGTCAGGAAAGATTAAACCAAGCCGAGCGGAGAATCGAAATTTTAATGAAAGACACGGGCGGCAATCCGATGCTCGAAGTTATTAAAGCTGAAGACTTACGCACCGAACAATCAGAACCGAAAGTTAAGCGCCGCATCGTTTTCGATACGGATGATGAATCGCCGTTTTAAATTTAAAAATAGAATGTGGACTTATGCAAATTTAAGAAATATTTAACCGCAGATAAACACAGATTAAAACAAAATAAAATCAAATAAAAATTTTCAAATTACATTTTATCTGATCACATCCGTGTTTATTTGCGGTTAAATTTCTCCTTCTAAATCTGCGTCCGTCCGCCTTCTATTCTGCTTCTGCTTGAACGGAAGCGACAGTTTGAACTTTTCTGTTTCTCCGCGCATTCCGGTAAGTCGAAAATCCTTCCTTCACTAAACCGTAAATCGGTTTCCGGTTTTGAAAAAATAAATTCAGCCAATCGCGCTTTTGCATTTGCGGAAAGTAAATGCCGCGAAAGAACAGGCGCGAAACCAAGTGGCTGATGCGGTATTGCAACGGCGAATCTTTTATCATTTCGAGCGCCTGCGCGTTTCTTTCCGGGCTGTAAGAGCGCGACCAGGCATATCTTGTTTCTTCACTTGCCCGTTCAATCGTCATTTTCGATGGCGTGTGCGCCATTACGAAAGGCGCGAATTCCAGCCAGTGTTTCGGACGCGACAATCTGCCTTCTTTTTCAAGACGCGAGTAGAGCGGCGTCGCCGGAAACGGCGTAAGTTGTCCGAAAACGGGAAGACCGGGCGACCAGCTTTCGATTTCCTCGACCGTACGCGCGGCGACGCCTTCGGTATCGTTGTCCATCCCGAAAATAAACGACGTAATCGCGTAAATATTTCGTTTCGCCAAGCGGTCTAAAACTTGTTTATAATCTGCAGGCTTCGAGAAATTTTTGTTGACTGACGCCATATTTTGCGGGTCGATTGATTCCATTCCTATAAAAACCCATTTGCCGCCCGATTCGGCAATTAAATCAACGAGTTCTTCGTCGCCCAAAAGATTTGCGCTGATTTGCGCAACCCAGGGCATTTGCGCGCCAGCCGCAATCATATCTCTCAATAAGGATTTAACACGCTTTTTGTTGATGGCGAGATTGTCGTCAATAAAGAAAACGGCGATTTGTCCGCGTTCGCGTTTGGCGCGCGCTTTTAATCGCAATAATTCTTCGATAACGCTTTCGTTTGTGCGAAAACGAATCGAGTCGCCGAAAAATCCGGTAACCGTGCAGAATTCGCAGCCGTATGGACAACCGCGTCCGGTTTCAATCGGGACGACGTGAAAACTTCCCCAGCCTTCGCCCATTTTTGCCAGATGCGGTTTCAAAAACGAAGGAACAAGACTGAATTGGTCTAAATCAAGAGTTTCCCAGGGAATGTGAGGATACGGCTGAAGATTCGGTTTTTTGTCGTTGCCTTTCGGATCAACTTCGGGTTGATAAATGTCTTTTAATTGACCTCTTGCAGCATCTTCGACCATTAAAGCCCAGGTTTCGTCGGCTTCGCCTAAAGCAATCGCGTCGGCGTGCCTTTTACCTCCGTCTCTTCCGAGCGCTTCGTCGGGACATTCGGTAACGTGCGGTCCGCCCATCACCACTTTTATTCCTGCTTCTCGCAAAGCGTCCGCCACGTGATAGGCGCGCGCAACCATTCTGGTCATCGCGCCGATGCCAACCAGTCCGATGTTTTCATCTTTGCAGAATTGGACGAGTTCTTCGCGTGTCATCGCTTTGGCGTTGCCGTCAATCAAAATTACTTCGTGTTCTTTCGGTGTCAGAGCTTGCAGGAGAAACATCCACAAATGCGGCATAAAATTGCGCGTAATACCGTTGTCGGGATTATAAAGTAAAATTTTCATAAATTTTTCGATGTGTAAAAAAGATTATTACCCCGTTGTCGAACGCTGCCAAAGTATTTTGGACTTTGTTATGGGTGTTAAATTATCCGATTCATCTTTGCGGATAACACACAGATTCGTCACAAAGCGTAGAGTTTAAGATTCAATTTTGCGTAATAAAAACTGGAGAAGAACCAAAGAACGCTTTAGAAAAGAGCCTTGCACTCGAATTCGTTTATTCAAACGCGATTTTTACAGATTGAATAATATCACATTTCGATTGAGAACAAAGTAGAGAAATTGGGTGTATAAAAATACTTAAAGAATCCAAAACCGGTGAGTGATTTATTTTTCCAACTTTTGAAAGGATAAAATCAACATTAAGCAAAAGAAATGCGGATTGAACATCTTTTTAAATACTCACCCCGCAAATAGAAAATATAATTAGATTCGTTTAGTTTCTCGAACCCATAACAATTCTTAAGACATACCAGAAAAGCAGAGCGACGCTGGCAAAGAGCGAAAGCGAAGCCGCAACATGCTGGTCGGTGCGATAACGGTGCAGAACGTTTGACGTATCATACAAAATCGCGCCGCCTGCAAACGCAACCATCACAAATGCAAACAAATTGCCTAAAGTGAACCCGAACAACAGACTAGCGGCAATAAAGCCGAGTGCGACGAAACCGCCGATTGTCAAAATAGGCGCGAGAAACGAAAAATCTTTGCGCGTAAAGAAAACAACCGCCGTCAGCCCGGCGAAAAGTCCGAGCGTGATAATTCCGGCTTGCCCGAAAATTTGCGAACTGTTACTGCGGCTGGCTGCCATAAACAAAAGCGGCAGAAAAATTATCGCTTCGGCGACCGTATAGAGCAGCAAGCCCATATATTGCAGCGGCTTTGAAGTTTGCGAGTTTGCCCACCACTGAGCCAGAAACGAAACACCCATAAACGCCGCCAACACGATAAACCACGAAAAACTTCCGCCGAGCATCGTGCGCGCAATCCAAAGTCCTGCACCGGACATAACCAGATACGTTTCCATTAAAACAAAAAGCAAAACCGCACCCGCCAAGTGAGCGTAAGTTTTGCGTATAAAACTTGCGCGCTCTTCCGGTAAAGCTTCCGCCGCCGAATAGCTGTTTCCCAAATCGTCGTAAGTTGTGTTCATTCGTTTACCTCAAAAAATTTATAAAATACTGCTGACAATCAGAATGTCCGTTTTCCAGTTTTAGATGCAAAATGTTTGCCTTTCGTTTTATATCGTTTCTCTGGCGGCGCGGGCGGAATTTCTGCCGCCGAAGATGAGCGAATCGAGACTTAATAAACCCGAACCGCGCGAAGCGATATAAAGAAAAGCGAAACAGAAAAGCACCGCCAGCTCACCGCGATTGACGAGCGGCAGAAAACCGCCCGGAGCGTGCGTCGTAAAATAAGCGACCGCCATCAAACCGCTTGCCAGAAAAGCGGCAAAACCGGCAAAAAGTCCAAGCAGAATCAATAATCCGCAAACAAACTCGATTGTTCCGGCTGTCGCCATCATTGTATTTAACGGTTGTGCAGGGTCATTGCTCGCCGGATAACCAAACAGCTTTTGCATTCCGTGCCACATAAATAAAAACCCGGCAATAATTCTAAAAAGGGCGTAAGCGTATGGTTCAAACCTTCCCAAATATCGTTCCACCGGTAAACTCCTCAGATATAATTTTAGCTATATACAATACTATCACCAATCAAATTTGAGAGGGCAAAATTTTGCCGAAAAGTTTTTGCGTATAAAAACAAAGACGACTCAAATTTGAATCGTCTTTGTTGTTCGTATCAGTTCGGTTTTAACAACTTAGCCGGAGAAACTGAAAACGCTGATTAGAGTATCACTACTTTTCGCCACCCGCATTTTCCCTGTTATCAACGCCTCGCTGCCGACCGTAACTGAATTTTTTAACCTTCCGGTCTTTTCCGGCTCGCCTTTTCGGGCTTACCGGTTTCTAAAGTCCGGTGGTGTTTCGATTGAATTTTTTATCATAAATCTATCACCTCCGAGTTTTAGATTACGTTAACTCAAACGCGGTTGTCAAATTTTTCGTTCATCGATTTAAAGATTGGTTTTGGCGAACAGTATCCTTACAAATGCTGATTCAAAACCAGCGAGATGAATCTACAACAATAATGTTATTCAGAAAAGCTGCGTCTATTTTCTGATGACGCGAACAACTTCACCCGGCGCGCTTTCTGTTCCTTTAGAATCAACGGCGCGCACGTAATAAAAATAAATCTCCCTCGATTCGACGCCTTCATCCTTAAATTCTGTGGTCAATAAAAGTTCTTTGTTGCGCCGTTCCCATCGGTCAAGCGGCGCGTCTTTATCGGCTGAACGGTAAATGTTATAACCGGCAAAATCAACCAGCGGATTTTGCGCGTGAGTATTTCCGGCATGGTCTGTAAAAGTGCTTTTCGGCGTAATCGGTGCGCTTTCATTGCCATTCGCGTCAACCTGTGTGAGTTTGTAAAAATATCGCTGACCGATTTCGGCGGCTTTGTCATTAAAATTACCGTCTTGAATCGGCGCATCCGTCAATCTCTCCCAGAACACAAAAGGCAGATTTGCATTGACCGAACGGTAAACGTGAAAACCGATATATTTTTTATCAATTCTTTGCGAAAGTTTTCGTTTCGCCTTGATTTTGTGTTTATTCATACTTGTATTTGATTATCAAAATTGTATGCGACTAACAAAATTGTTTGAAGCTATTAATTTTATAAAATACAAAAGACGACTCTTTTGAATCGTCTTAGATTTGAAAGTATTAATTTTTGCTATTACTCCGCTCTCGACGCGGCTTTCACCGTTTCGTTTTCTGTTTTGTCCGGCACGCGGCGCTCGGCTTCTTTTTGTTTGGTATCGTTAAACGGTTTTTCAGCCGGTTCGTGGCGCGGCGCGGCTAAACCTAATTCGGGCGAGCGCCAGAGATTTGAAACAAGTAGCTCGCGGATGAACGCCATTTCTTTCGGGAGGCGGTCGTAGAGTTTGAAGAATAAATCGTCGTGCGAGGCAATTTCTTTTATCCATAAATCGCGGTCGAGGCTCATTACCCGCTCGAAATCTTCGCGCGTGAAATTTTCCATTCCGCGCCAGTCCATATCCTCAAAACGCGGCATCCAGCCCAAGGGCGTTTCGACGCCGATTGATTTGCCGCGCGAGCGTTCGACAATCCATTTCAGCACACGCATATTCTCCCCGTAGCCAGCCCAGAGAAATTTGCCGTCTTCGCCTTTTCTGAACCAGTTGACCGAGAAAATGCGCGGCGGTTCGGGAATGTTGCGCCCGAAATCGAGCCAATGTCCGAAATAATCGCCCATATGATAACCGCAGAAAGGCAGCATTGCGAACGGGTCGCGGCGAACCTCGCCGATATTGCCGAAAGCGGCAGCAGTCATTTCCGAACCCATCGTCGCTGCCATATAAACGCCGAAAGCCCAGTTAAAAGATTGTTGAATCAGAGGCACGACCGAGTTGCGGCGACCGCCGAAAATGAATGCGGAAATGGGGACGCCTTTTGGATTGTCAAAGTTTTCGTCAATGACGGGACATTGAATCGAAGGCACTGTGAAACGTGAATTCGGATGCGCGGCTTTTTTGTCCGAATCCGGCGTCCAATCGTTGCCTTGCCAGTCAATCGCGTGCGCGGGCGGCTCGCCGTCCATTCCTTCCCACCAAACGTCGCCGTCGTCCGTCAAAGCGACATTCGTGAAAATCGTGTTTTCACGAATCGTCTCCATCGCGTTCGGATTTGTTTTAAAATTTGTTCCCGGCGCGACGCCGAAAAATCCGGCTTCCGGGTTGATGGCGTGCAGTTTTCCGTTTTCGTCCGGTTTTATCCAGGCAATGTCGTCGCCGACGGTTGTAACTTCCCAGCCTTCTTCCTGAAAAGGTTTCGGCGGAATGAGCATTGCGAAATTTGTTTTTCCGCAAGCCGACGGAAATGCGGCGCAGACGTAATCTTTTTGACCATCGGGCGATTTAACGCCGACGATAAGCATATGTTCGGCGAGCCAGCCCTGCTCGCGTCCCAAAGTCGAGGCTATTCGCAAAGCCAAACATTTTTTACCCAAAAGAGCATTGCCGCCGTAGCCCGAACCGTAACTCCAAATCAATCTTTCTTCGGGAAAATGAACGATGTATTTATCTTTCGGGTCGGGCGAGCAAGCCCATTCGACGTCTTGCTGACCTTCTTCCAAAGGCATTCCGACCGAATGCAAGCAATGAACAAATTCGCCATCGCCGAGGGCATCGAGTGCTTGATTGCCCATTCTTGTCATCAATTTCATATTGACGACTACATAAGGTGAATCGGTCAACTGCACGCCGAACTGCGAAATCGGCGAACCAATTGGACCCATACAAAACGGAATAACATACATTGTGCGTCCGCGCATTGAACTGTCAAAGCGCGGCGACAGTGTCGCTTTCATTTCCTTCGGGTTCATCCAGTTGTTCGTCGGTCCGGCGTCGGATTTGCTTAAACTGCAAATGTATGTTCGGTCTTCGACACGCGCCACATCCGACGGATGCGAGCGAGCCAGAAATGAGTTTGGACGCTTTTCCTGATTCAAGCGAATGAATGTTCCGGTCTCAACCATTTCTTCGCACAGACGGTCGTATTCCGCCTGCGAGCCGTCGCACCAATGCACCGCATCCGGTTTGCAAAGCTCGACCATTTCCGTTACCCAGCGAATCAGTTCCGTGTTTTTAACATTCGTCGGAGTGTTTAATTCAGACATACAAATTTCTCCAATAAATTTATTAAATAATTATAGAAAAACGAGCCTTCGAGCCGCGTTTTTGATTGAATTCGGTTATTTTAACACAAGAAGAAAAAATTTACAGACGTTAAATAAATGTAAAACTAAAAACATCAATTTCTCGCTTTGAAATTTTTTATTCAACGATTTACTCCGCACTATTTTTCTTCGTATTTGATTTTACGGTGTGAAAAACGACAGCCGCGATAATAATTGCGCCGCCGAGAATTGCCCAAACACTCGGACGCTCGCCGACGAATAGAAAAACCCAGACCGGATTGAGCAGCGGTTCGATAAAACCGACAATGCTCGCGTCCAGGGAACGCACGCCTTTTGAAATTCCGTCGGTAAACAAAATATACGCGACGCCAATTTGGAAAATGCCTAGAAAAAGAATCGCCAAAACGTCTTTTAGATTTATTTGCGCGGTTGATGACAAATTGCTGAAAACAAGCGGAATCATTAGCAAAACAATCAAAATATTGCCGTAAAAAACCGACATCGCCGGATTTAATCGTAGCGATTTCGGATGACGAAGAAGTAAGATGTAAAGTCCGAAAAACACACCCGAAACAAGCGCGGCGACATTTCCCCAAAAAACGTTTGTCGCAAGCGTGTTTGCGGCGTTTTGCGGTTCGAGAAAAAACAGACTCATTCCCGCCAGACAAACCGCAACGGTTATCAAATCTGAAAATCGAAATTTTTCATGCAGAACAAACGGCGCAAGAATCAAAATATAAACGGGCGCTGTATATTGCAGAAATATCGCGTTGGCGGCAGTCGTCGTTTTGTTGGCGTAAACAAAACACGAAAGTGTTCCGGCGTAGAGAAACGCGCTCAACAGCGTGAACCGGTCGAGCCGCAAACCTTTTTTGTAAGTAAAAATCGCTACCGTAATCGCGGCTAAAAGCGAGCGTCCGGCATTGACCGAAAAAGCGTCGAGTGTGGTGAGTTTGATAAAAACACCGCCGGTACTCCAAAGCAAAACCGCCAACACGACGAACGCGATTGGCGGGTAGTTTGAAATTTGTTTTTCGTTAATCAAGATTAAACTTCTTCTATTTACTTTCCACGGCGTCGGAAATTGTTTCGCGTAATTTCCTGGCGGAAGTCGTCGCCGGTTCGAGTTCTACGTCTTCGACATTACCGTAAATCTTTTTGCCGAAAACACCGTTCCAGGGCGGAATAACAATCGAAACCGCACCGTAACCCCGCGCCTGACACGCCAGCCGTAAAATTGGTTTCGCATCGTCGCCTTGCCGATAACCGAAAACTTTCATCTGCTTTCTCTCTCGCACTGATACGTCGGACAACTTCTCCGCGCCTTCTAAAATTCCAATCCAGCAAGTTCCGCACGCCGCCGAACGACATTCGACGGGAATGACGCCTTCACCGCAGCGTTCGTCCGCTGCGCGCCAGTTTTGCGATTGGTCACGCGCCGCGCCCGAAGCAATTTCTTCTTCGTTCATCATCTTAAATTTTCCGTCGCCGCTCTTGCTCGATTCGTAACGCACAGTCCATTTTTTATCAACCGTTTTCAGGAAACCGAAAAATCCCTGCGAATCGTCTTTCGCACGCTCATTGACAATTTTTTCCGGCGAATTGTTCATCATACCGGGCGGTTTTTCAGTTTCGCCCCTGGCATTTTTGAAAGCGTCGAGACCGACCTGTGTCAAAGTCATCAGACCGACAGCGACAATTCCGATGAGCAAAGATTTGTCGGTTTTTGTTTTTTCCGAAACGGTTTGGGAGATTTGTTTTATCTCATTTGCTAAATCCGTTTTTTCACTCGAAAAATTCTCGTTGCGCGTTTCGACTGCTGTTTTTACTTCATTCCAGAAGCGATGTCCGTAAAGAAATTTATGCGATGAATCAATTTGGTCTTTTAATTCATAATCTCCCTGCATAACAAATTTTTGAACGAGTTCCGCTTTGTTTTCCGCCGTTTGCAGCGCGCGAAAAAGTTTCAACGGATAAAAACGAAACCAGATTTGCGTTGCATTGCGGTCAACAGCGTGAATGTCGGAAGAAAGCGTTTCCAAAATTTTTAGCCAATCGTCTTCGCTGAAGTTGTTTAGAAATTCGGTAAAATTATTATTCATAAAAGCCTTAAAATTTTGATTGATTATATCGCCTGAAATTTTTATCAATTAAAAAAGGAAAATTCTACAAGTAAAATTCACGTTGTGCAAAGGTTCACTTGACAAAGCCTGTGCGGGTTCGTATAGTCTGAAGTTTCGGACTTTTCGTCTGAAGCAAATAGTAAAGTGAAATTTACTGATTTGCTTGAAAGCGTAACGCATTTTATTAAATGCGAAAACATTTATTGTGGCGTAAAAATAAACGTCGCGGTTTTTTCAAAAGAAAGACGCTCCAGCGTTTATGGCAAATCATTCAAAATATGAATTGTTTTGCTAACCGAACTTAAAGAAAGCCACGCCACAGAAAAGTTTTAGAAAGAGAAATTGTCGAAGAGTTACGCGCTTTGTCAATAAAAATTTCTCGTCAAAGATTTAATAAATTTTATATTTTGCAAGATAACCGCTTGCGCTGACTGCCGGATTTGGTTTCGGTAAGAGGCAGGTTAGGAGTTGTTTTCGTTTTTATTCAGCGAAAAATTTCGCTGACGGTTTATAGGAATTTAGAGAAAAATGCCGACAATAAATCAATTAGTTCGTAAAGGTCGCCAGGCGGTCAAATACAAAACGGCGAGTCCGGCGTTGCAGTCAAGCCCACAAAAACGCGGCGTCTGCACGCGCGTTTATACGCAAACGCCGAAGAAACCGAACTCCGCTCTGCGCAAAGTCGCGCGTGTTCGTCTGACAAACGGAATCGAAGTTACGACTTACATTCCCGGTATCGGACATAATTTGCAGGAACACTCAATTGTGTTGATTCGCGGCGGTCGCGTAAAAGATTTGCCGGGCGTGCGTTATCACGTTATTCGCGGAACGCTCGACTCAAGCGGCGTCGCTAACCGAAATCAAGCCCGCTCGAAATACGGAGCAAAACGTCCGAAAGGCGCGGCGCCGACAAAAGGGAAGAAATAAACAGTTATCATTGAACATTTATCATTGAACAAAAGCGAAAATGGTAAATGGCAAATGATAAATGGTAAATGTAAAAATTATGCCGAGAAGAAGAGTTGCAACGAGAAGAGAAGTTTTGCCCGACCCGATTTATAACAGCATCATGGTTACCAAATTTATAAACGGCGTGATGTGGCAGGGAAAAAAAGCGGTTGCCGAGCAGATTTTCTACAGTGCGATGGAAAGACTCGCTGAAAAAGCCGGCGACGAACCCCTAAAGGCTTTTAGAAAAGCGATTGAAAACGTCGCGCCTGCGCTTGAAGTCAAATCGCGTCGCATCGGCGGGGCAACTTATCAGGTGCCGCTCGAAGTTTCGCGCGACCGCCGCAATACTCTGGCAATTCGCTGGATTGTCTCTTACGCGCGTTCGCGTAACGAAAAGACGATGACCGACAAACTCGTCGGCGAACTGCTCGACGCGATGAACAATCGCGGCGGCTCGGTCAAGAAAAAAGACGAAGTTCACCGTATGGCGGACGCAAACAAGGCTTTCGCGCATTATAGATTTTAATTTGTAATGCTGAATGATAAATGGTGAATGACTAATGAAAAACATTCACCATTTATCATTCAGCATTCACCATTAACTCGAATGGCAAACATTAGTTTAGACAAATTTAGAAACATCGGCATTATGGCGCACATCGACGCGGGTAAAACCACGACGACCGAGCGCGTGCTGTATTATACCGGCGTTTCGCACAAAATCGGTGAAGTTCACGAAGGAACGGCGACGATGGACTGGATGGAACAGGAACAAGAGCGCGGAATTACGATTACATCCGCTGCAACTACCTGTTTCTGGACGCGCAATGCTATTGAGTACCGCATTAACATTATTGATACGCCCGGTCACGTTGACTTTACGATGGAAGTCGAGCGCTCGCTTCGCGTTCTCGACGGCGCGGTTTGTGTTTTCGACGGAGTTGCCGGTGTTGAACCGCAATCTGAAACCGTCTGGCGTCAAGCCGATAAATACGGCGTTCCGAGAATTTGTTTTATTAATAAATTAGACCGTGCGGGCGCATCGTTCCAGCGTTCTTTTGATTCGATTTTGACTCGTCTCGGCGCGAATGCCGTCGCTTTGCAAATTCCGATTGGCGCGGAAGATAAATTTTTAGGCGTCGTTGATCTTTTGAAAATGAAAGCGCTTTTGTGGAAAGACGAAACAAAAGGCGCAGAGTATGAAGTTACGGACATTCCGGCTGATTTGCTGAATGAAGCTAAGGAATGGCGCGAAAAACTTGTCGAAGCCATTTCAAGTATTGACGACGATTTGATGATGAAGTATCTCGAAGGCGAAGAAGGTAGCGAGGATGAACTCCGCGCCGCGCTTCGCAAAGGAACGCTGGCAATGAAAATCGTTCCGGTCGTAACCGGCTCGGCTTTCAAAAACAAAGGTGTTCAGACAATGCTTGACGCTGTTGTTGATTTCCTACCCAGCCCACTTGATATTCCCGCCATCGAAGGAACGAATCCGAAAACTGACGCGGTTGAAAGCCGTGAAGCTAATGCCAAAGCGCCATTCTCCGGTCTGGTTTTCAAATTGATGGCTGACAAGCATCTCGGACAACTTTCATTCGTTAGAATTTACAGCGGAACGGTTAATTCCGGTTCTTACGTCGTCAATACAATCAAAGGCACGAAAGAGCGCGTCGGACGCCTGATGTTGATGCACGCCAATAAACGCGAAGATGTCGAATCAGCGTCGGCAGGCGAAATCGTCGCTATCGGCGGGATGAAAAATGTTACGACGGGCGATACGGTTTCTGATGAAAACCATCCGATTATTTTAGAGTCGATGGAATTTCCCGACCCGGTTGTGCGTGTTGCGGTCGAGCCGAAAACACGTCAAGACCAGGACAAAATGGGCGTTGCTCTTAACCGGTTGGCACAGGAAGACCCGAGTTTCCGCGTAAATACCGACCACGAAACCGGACAGACGATTATCGCCGGAATGGGCGAACTGCACTTGGAAATTATCGTCGACCGTATGAAACGCGAATTCGGTGTTGAAGCTAACGTCGGAAAACCGCAGGTTGCTTATCGTGAAACGATTACAGCAAACGCACCCGGCAAGGAAATCTACAAGAAACAATCGGGTGGTCGCGGTAAATTCGGACACGTCGAACTTGAAATCGAACCGGCTCCGGGCGAAGGCTTTGTTTTTGAAGATAAAATCACTGGCGGCTCAATTCCGCGTCAATTTATCAAACCGACAATGGAAGGTGTCAGAGACGCGATGCAGCGCGGATTCCTTGCAGGCTATGAACTCGTCGATATTAAAGTAAGACTTCTATTCGGTTCGTACCACGAAGTTGACTCGGACGAAATTTCATTCCATTTAGCCGGTTCTTTTGCATTTCAGGATGCGGTCAGAAAAGCTAAACCTGTCCTTCTCGAACCGATTATGCGAATCGAAGTTGTTACGCCGGAAGAATACATGGGGTCAGTCAACGGAGACTTAAATCGTCGTCGCGGTCAAATCGACAAAATGGAACCGCGTCCGGGCAACGTTCAGGTTGTAACAGCCTTTGTGCCGCTTTCGGAAATGTTTGGTTACACAACGGATTTACGCAGTTCGACACAAGGACGCGCGACATCGACAATGCACTTTGAGCGTTATGAACAAGCACCGAAAAACGTTGCCGAAGAAGTTATTGCCAAAGTAAAGGGCGCAGCTAGTTAAAATATTTAAGTTTTAGATTTTGTATCGAAAATCAATAAAGTTTAGTGGAGTTAAGAAATGAGTAAAGAGAAATTTGACCGGTCAAAGCCGCACGTCAATATCGGGACAATCGGGCACGTCGATCACGGCAAAACCACCCTGACGGCGGCGATAACGAAAGTTTTGGCAAAGCACAACCCGAAGATCATCGTCCGCGCCTTTGATTCGATTGACAACGCGCCGGAAGAGAAAGCGCGAGGGATTACCATTGCTACAGCGCACGTCGAGTACGAGACGGCAAACCGCCACTACGCGCATGTGGATTGTCCGGGACACGCCGATTATGTCAAGAATATGATTACGGGCGCGGCGCAGATGGACGGAGCGATTCTGGTGGTTGCCGCCACCGACGGACCGATGCCGCAAACGCGCGAACACATCCTGCTTGCCCGTCAGGTCGGAGTCCCTGCGATGGTCGTGTTTATGAACAAGGTCGATGCGGTCGATGACGAAGAGTTGTTAGAGCTGGTCGAACTGGAAGTCCGCGAACTGCTCTCGAGTTACGAATTTCCGGGCGATGACATTCCGGTTATACAAGGGTCGGCTTTAGGCGCTCTAAACGGTGAAGAGAAATGGGAAGCCAAAGTCGATGAGCTGATGCAGTCGGTTGACGATTACATCCCGACGCCAGCCCGCGATATGGACAAACCTTTCCTGATGCCGGTCGAAGACATCTTCACCATTCAGGGACGAGGGACGGTCGCCACCGGCAGAATAGAGCGAGGCGTGGTCAATGTTAATGAAACCGTCGAGATAGTCGGTGTCAAAGACACGCGCAACACGGTCGTTACCGGAGTCGAGATGTTCAAGAAACTGCTCGACAAAGGAATGGCGGGCGATAACGTCGGACTTCTGCTCAGAGGAGTTGAAAGAAAAGAGATAGAACGCGGGCAGGTGATAGCCAAGCCCGGTTCGATAACACCGCACACGAAATTCAAGGCGGAAGCTTATGTTTTGACAAAAGAAGAAGGCGGACGCCACACGCCGTTCTTTACCGGTTACCGACCGCAGTTCTACTTTCGGACGACGGATGTGACGGGCGTAGCACACCTGCCCGAAGGAGTCGAGATGGTCATGCCGGGCGATAACATAGCAATGGAGATAGAACTGATTGCACCGATTGCCATGGAGAAGGGACTCCGCTTTGCTATTCGCGAAGGCGGGCGAACCGTCGGCGCCGGAACCGTCTCCGATATCGTCGAATAGAAGGAAATTATGTTGAACGAAAAAATTCGCATTAAACTAAAAGCATACGACCATCGCGTTTTAGACCAATCAACGGTTGAAATCGTTGAAACGGCAAAACGCACGGGCGCTAGTATTGCGGGACCGATTCCGCTTCCGACCATCAAAAATAAATGGACGGTTTTGCGCTCGCCGCACGTTGATAAAAAATCGCGCGAGCAGTTTGAAATCAGAACGCATAAGCGCCTGATGGATATTCTCGACCCGACAGCGGAAACGGTTGATGCTTTGATGAAACTGGATTTGCCTGCCGGCGTTGATGTGGAAATTAAAGCCTTCGGCAATAAATAGTTCGGCGACTTTGCCGAAGGCTTGCGAGTTGACAAAGTGTAACTCGTTGGACACGGCAAACTCGGCAAACTTGGAAAACTAAAATGATAAACGGTATCATCGGTAGAAAATTAGGAATGACGCAGATTTTTGCTGAAGACGGAACGGTTACGCCGGTAACCGTCATTAAAGCAGGACCTTGCGTTGTCGTGCAGACGAAAACCGCGGCTGGACGCGACGGCTATAATGCCATTCAACTCGGACTTGTCGAAGATAAATCGATTAAGCTGAAGAATGTTTCCAAGCCGATGCGCGGACATTTCGAGAAAACGGGCGGCGGTCTTCCGCCGACCAGGATTTTGAAAGAGATTCGCTTGACGGATGCGCCGGACGCGAATGTCGGCGACCAAGTTAAAGCGGACGTTTTTGCCGACGGCGATAAAATCGACGTTATCGGAACGTCGAAAGGACGCGGATTTGCCGGAACGATTAAGCGGCATCATTTTAAGCGTGGTCCGATGTCGCACGGTTCGATGAATATTCGCCAACCGGGTTCAATAGGTCAGTCCGCTTATCCTTCACGAGTTATAAAGGGAACGAAATCGTCTGGACATATGGGCGACGAGCGCGTAACGGTTAAAGGTTTGACCGTTACGAAGATTGATATCGAAAACAATCTGATAATGGTTAAAGGCGCAGTGCCGGGCGCGACGGGAAGTTTGGTTGTAGTTAGAAAAACAAATAGTTCAAAGTAAAGAGTTCAAAATTAAGAGTTAGAATATCAATCTAACCTTAGTATATTGAACATTAAACTTAAAACTAAAACGGAGTAAGATTATGCCTACCGCAAAGGTTCGCAATTTAGAAAATAAAGAAGTCGGCGACGTTGAATTGTCGGACGATATTTTCGGCGTCGAGTTAAACGAATCGCTGATACACGCCGCAGTCAGAAATTACCTGGCGAATAAACGGCAGGGAACCAGCGCGACAAAAACGCGCGGCAATGTTTCCGGTTCGGGCAGAAAGCTGTGGAAACAGAAAGGAACGGGACGCGCGCGTATCGCGTCGCTGCGTTCACCGTTGTGGAAAGGCGGCGGCAACGTTCACGGTCCGCAACCGCGCGATTGGTCTTACAAAATGCCGAAGAAAATGCGGCGTGGTGCGCTTCGTTCGGCTTTGTCCGAGAGATTGCGCGAAGGAAATCTGATTATTATTGAAGATTTCAGTTTTGATAATCCGAAGACGAAAGAATTTTTGGGCGTGATGTCCGACCTCGGCTTTAACGATAAGAAGGCGACGAAATGTTTGATTGTTGATTCGCTCGACAATTCAAATTTGATTCTTGCTTCGCGCAACGTGCAAAAAACGAAAGTTACAAATGGCTACGGCTTGAATGTCTATGACATCATTTATCACGAAAAACTTCTGATTTCCAAATCGGCGATTGAAGAGATAAACCGATTGCTCGACCCGCAGCGCGAAAAAGGCGAAGTGAACGGAGAAACGCAAACGGAAAAACAGCCGGAGGCGACGAAAACAGCAAAACCAAAAGCCAAAACGAAAGTGACGAAAACGGTGAAGCCTAAAATGGCGAAGCCGAAAGCAAAGAAAGCAGCAACAGCGAACAAAACTGCACCTAAAGTAGCAAAGAGCAAAAAAGCTGCTCCTAAAAAAGCAGCGAAAACTAAAATGGAGGCGGCTGAATAATTATGACGGAACTTAACGTTTGGGATATTTTGAAATCGCCTCTTGTTACTGAAAAATCGGTTCTTTTGAAAGAAGCGACAAGCGATGAAGGCGAGGGACAGATTTTAACTTTTCGCGTCAATCGAAAAGCGGGAAAAATCGACATCAGACGCGCGGTCGAAGAAATTTTCAGCGTGAAAGTCGCCAAGGTTCGCACGGTTCATTACGAAGGAAAGATGAAAAAACGCGGACGGCAGGAAGGACGACGAGCAAACTGGAAAAAGGCTTATATCACCTTGAAAAAAGGCGAACCGCTGGTCGATTACGCAGAAGCAATTTAACATTTACCATTGAACATTTATCATTTATCATTCGTCGGGGTTAATTTCCGACGAATGATAAATGATAAATGATAAATGAAAAGTTATGGGAATTAAAAGATTAAAACCAACATCACCGGCGCGGCGTTATCAAACTTATTTGACGCGCGACGAATTGACACCGAATGCGAAGCCGGAGAAATCTTTGCTCGAACCGAAGACAAGAATTTCGGGACGCAACAGCGACGGGCGTATTACGATACGGCGGCGCGGCGGCGGTCATAAACGCTTTTACCGGATTATTGATTTTAAGCGCAATAAAGTCGGCATTCCGGGTAAGGTTTCGCAAATTGAATACGACCCGAACCGCTCGGCGCATATCGCTTTGATTACTTATATTGACGGCGAAAAACGATACATTATCGCGCCCGTCGGTTTGAAAGTCGGCGGCTCTATTATGAGCGGCGCGGAAGCTGATATTTTGCCAGGAAACGCTTTGCCGATTACGAACATTCCGCTCGGAACACAGATTCACAACATCGAACTGCGACCGGGAAAAGGCGGACAAATGGCACGTTCAGCCGGTGCATTCGCACAATTAGTTGCTAAAGAAGGCGATTATGCGCAGCTTCGGATGCCTTCGGGCGAAGTTCGCCGCGTTCCGGTCGTTTGTATGGCGACGGTCGGACAAGTCGGAAATGTCGAAAATGAAAACGTCAGTTTGGGTAAAGCGGGAAGAAATCGCTGGAAAGGTTTGCGTCCGAAAGTTCGCGGCGTGGCGATGAATCCGGTTGACCACCCGCACGGCGGCGGCGAAGGCAAAACCTCCGGTGGTCGCCATCCGGTAACGCCCTGGGGACAACCGACGCGCGGCTACAAAACCCGAAGAAACAAACGCACACAAAATATGATTGTGCGCGATAGAAGAAGGAAGTAGATAAATGTGAATTAGAAACGAAATTATGAATTAAAAAAATTCATAATTCATCGTTCACTATTCATAATTAAAGATTATGCCACGTTCATTAAAAAAAGGTCCGTTTATTGATTTGAGTGTTCAGAAAGTTCTGAGACGCATTTTAGAGGGCGGAAACAAGCCGCAAGCGATAAAAACCTGGTCGCGCCGTTCGACGATAACGCCGGATATGGTTGGTTTAACCTTCGGCGTTCATAACGGTAAACGCCATATTCCGGTTTATGTTACGGAAAATATGGTCGGTCATAAACTCGGCGAATTTTCTCCGACACGAATTTTCAAAGGACATCCGGGAACTAAGGCGGAGAAATCGGCAAAGAGAAAATAATGATAAATTTTGAATGATAAATGGTGAATGTATGAAGAAGCCATTAATCATTAATCATTTACCATTTACCATTAAAGATTATGGAAGCGATAGCAAAAACAAGACATCTGAAAGGTTCGCCTCGCAAAGCGCGGCTCGTGATTGATTTGATTCGCGGGCGGAATGTTTCGCAGGCACTGGCGATTTTGAGGTTTACCAACAAACGCGCGGCTGACCCGATTACCAAAACTTTGCGCTCGGCGATCGCCAACGCAACTTACGAGGCGGAAAAGCAAAACATTGCAATTGACCCGGACGATTTGTTTGTCAAAACTTGTTTCGTCGATATGGGTGCGCACAAACATCGCAGCCGTATGCGTCCCGCGCCGCAAGGACGCGCCTTTCGTGAACAGCGTCATTATTGCCACATCACGATTTTAGTTTCGAGCGACGTGCCGAAAAAAGAAGAAAGCGATAAGCCGCGTGTAAAAGGCAAGAAACTTCTCGCCAAAGAAGCATTAGTAGCGGCAGGAACAGCAACACAATCAACGGCAACAAAAGCTCCGGCTAAGACGAAGAAAGCCGACAAAGTTTCTGAAGTAAAAGAGGAAACGACAAATCCGGTGATGGTTCAAGACCCAATCGCGCAAATGGAAAAAACCGCGCCCGGGCAAAACATCGGCGAAAACACGCCGCCGGAAATAGCGCACGAAGCGACGGAAGTTGAAAACAACGCCGAAGCATCAGACGCAAAAAACACGACGACACAATTTGACGCCGAGTTGAACGAAACGAAACCTGCGGATGAAGCGCAGCTTGATAGAAACGAGGAATTGGAAAGACAATAATTAATGGTGAATGAATAATGATGAATGGTTAATGTAAAATCAAACAATTCACAATTCACCATTCGCCACTAAAAAGATTATGGGACAAAAAGTTCATCCATACGGCTTTCGGGTCGGATACAACAAAGATTGGCATTCACATTGGTATTCAAAGCGTGAATTCGCCACCTTTTTGCGGGAAGATTTACAGCTTAAACGCGATTTGAAAAAGCGTTTTGTCGGCGCGGGCGTGTCGCACATTGACGTTGAACGTGCTGCCAACCGTTTGAAGATTATAATTTACACGGCGCGTCCCGGAATTATCATCGGGCGCAAAGGTTCGGAAATAGAAAAATTAAAAGAAGATTTGTCGAAAAAAACCGGACGTGAAGTGATTGTTTCGATTCAGGAAATTCGTCAACCCGAACTCAACGCACAACTTCAAGCGGAAAAAATTGCGCAGCAACTCGAAAAGCGTATTGCATTTCGACGCGCGATGAAGAAAACAATCGAAGAGTCAATTCGTTTCGGCGCGGAAGGTATCAAGGTGATGATTGCCGGTCGTTTGAACGGCGCGGAAATCGCCAGAACCGAATGGACTTTGGAAGGACGCCTTCCGCTTCATACTCTCCGTGCAGACGTTGATTACGGCTTTGCCGAAGCGCTCACAACATTTGGAATTATCGGCGTCAAATGCTGGATTTATCGCGGTGAAATTCTCGATCCGAACGCTTCGATTGCGCGCGGAACGACAACCGACCCGATGAAGGAAGTCAAGATTGATACGAGAAACGCGCGTCGCGGAGATGGTCGCCCGCCGCGCCGACGAGACAGAAACGACAACAGAGGTTAAATGATATTGTTTAATTGTTTATTTAATTAACGGTTAACAACTAACGGAGCTATTCACTATGTTAATGCCGAAAAAGGTCAAACACCGAAGAGTGATGAAAGGTCGTATGCGAGGCGTAGCTTCGCGCGGCGACAAGCTAAACTTCGGTGATTTCGGACTGAAAACTTTAGAATCCGGCTGGATTACCGACAGGCAAATCGAAGCCGCGCGTATTGCTATGACACGGCACATCAAACGCGGCGGAAAAATCTGGATTCGTATGTTTCCCGATAAACCGATTACCAAAAAACCGGCGGAAACTCGTATGGGAAGCGGTAAAGGCGCGCCTGACCATTGGGTTGCGGTCGTCAAGCCGGGTCGCGTGTTATACGAAATTCAAGGCGTAGATGAAGCGTTAGCACGCGAAGCAATGCAGCTTGCGGCGCAAAAATTGCCGGTCAAAACCAAGTTTGTCAACCGCGCCGATTTAGAAGGAGGCGTTGTTTAAGAAATGAAAAAGAAAGAATTGCTCGGTCAGCTTCGGGAAATGGATTTGAACGAATTGCGTGAGCAGGGCGACAGTCTAAAGGAATCTCTTTTTCGCTTGAAGTTTAAGAAATCTTTAGGCGTCGGCGAATCGGTAAACGACATTCGCCGCGAAAGAAAAACACTGGCGCGTGTTAAAACTTTAATCAAGCAAATGGAATCAAAGGAAAACGTGCAAGCTTAGACGGATTAGAAGATTCAGATTCCATCCTCCAAAATTGGAAATTATATCGGGAAATTAGAATCTGAAATTTGGAATTTATATGCCAAGAAAGAAGAAAGACGAAGAAACGAGCGTTGAAACAACTACTGAAGCAACAGATGCGCCAGCAGCGGACACAACCGACGAAAACACGAATACAGCGGTTGCCGGCGGAATCGACGTAATCACGCCAAACGAAGCAGAAAGCCCGGGTGATGATAGCGCGGTGACCGAAGAGCCTTCAATTTTCGATAGCGTAATCGATACTGTAACGTCAGCAGCCGAAACTGTCGTCGATACGGTTTCCGGTGGTGTTACAAGTGTTGTCGAAGCGGTTACCGGTTCGTCGGATACGAACTTAGACAAAAGCCGTGTGCAGTCGAAACGAGCAGAGAAAATCGGTGTCGTGGCATCGGACAAAATGACGAAAACAGTTGTTGTGCGGGTTGACCGCGTTGTCAAACACCAGGTTTATCGTAAATATATCAAACGCAAAAAGAAATTTATGGCGCACGATGAAACCGGAGCAGCCATCGGCGATAAAGTTAGAATTATAGAAACCAGACCGCTTTCGGCGCATAAGCGTTGGCGCGTAGTCGAGATTATTCAAAAAGCAGAGAAGTAAGGGTTAGTTAATCGCAATCGTTAATAGAAAAACGAAACGATTAACGATCTACGATTCACGAGGAAAAGTTATGATTCAGATGCAGACCTCTTTGACGGTCGCGGACAATTCCGGCGCAAAGCGTGTGGTAATGATTATGCCGATTGGCGGTTCGACCGGCAAAATTGCTCGTCTCGGTGATAAAATTAAAGTTACCGTAAAAGAAGCCGCCCCGGAAGGAACGGCAAAAAAAGGTAAAGTTTATAACGCCGTCATTGTGCGTACGCGCAAAGAAGTGCGTCGCAAAGACGGGACTTACATTCGCTTTGACGAAAATGCCGCCGTTTTAATAAAAGACGACAACACGCCAATCGGCACGCGCGTTTTCGGTCCGGTCGCCAGAGAATTGCGCGATAAAAATTTTATGAAAATCGTATCCTTAGCGCCGGAGGTAATTTAAGTAAAAATGCGAAAGTAAGAATTTTGCAATTTTATTTTAATGCTTAATAATTAAAAAAATGAAAACGGTAAAAAAAGGAACAATCAGATCAAAACTCAAACGCGGCGATCAAGTAGTATTTATATCCGGCAGAGAATACAGCCGTTACGATTCTAATGGAAAACGCTCGCCGTTTCGTGGAACGGTAATCGCGGTTGACCAGATAAACGGTAAAGTCAAGGTCGAAGGCGCAATGATTATGAAAAGACATCGCAAGCCTGTTCCGCAAATGAACGTCGAAGGCGGAATTATCGAGCAAGAAGCATGGGTTGATGTTTCCAATGTCGCGCATATTGACCCTGAAACGGGTAAGCCGACGCGCATTAAATACGACGTGCAGGACGGGAAAAAAGTTCGCGTCGCAAAAAGCGGAAAACTTATTCCCGAACCTGAAAGAAGAGTTAACACGAAAAAGAAAAACACCGAAGACGAAAGTTAATTTGGTTTTTAAGTTTGGAAACGCCTTATGATTTTAGACTAAAGACAAACGAAAAATCGTAAATCTATAATCCGGAACAAAAAGAGCGAGATCCAAATAAATAAAAGACAATGGCAAGATTAAAAGATAAATATAAAAACGAGATTGCGCCTGCGCTCGCCAAAGATTTCGACATCAAGAATCCGATGGCAATCCCGCGCCTCGAAAAAGTCGTCATCAATATGGGAATCGGCGAAGCAATTGCCAACGCCAAAGTTCTGGACACGGCTGCCGAAGAATTGCGCGTAATAACGGGACAAAAGCCGGTAATTACGAAGGCTAAAAAATCAATCGCTTCGTTTAAGCTGCGTCAGGGAATGAATATCGGAACAATGGTAACACTACGCGGCGAGCGGATGTATGAATTTCTCGACCGTTTGATTTCGGTCGCACTGCCGCGCGTGCGCGATTTTCGCGGTATTTCCGGCAAGGCTTTTGACGGACGCGGAAATTACACGCTTGGAATTCGTGAGCAGTTAATTTTTCCCGAAATTGATTTTAACAAAGTCGAAAAAACGCGCGGGATGAACATTTCCATTGTAACAACGGCAAAAAACGACGAACAGTCACGCGCGCTCCTTAAAGGACTCGGAATGCCGTTTAGACAATAGTTCAAGGTTCAATGTTCAAAATTATTTGAGCAGAAAGACCTTAAACTTTGAACTTTGAACTTAAAAATATGGCGAAGATAAGTAAAATAGTAAAAAACGAAATGCGTAAAGCGACGGTAATACAATTTGCCGAACGGCGGGCGGCGATAAAAAAAACTATCAATAATCCCGCTTCAACGCCGGAAGAAGTTGATGCGGCTGTTGTAAAACTGCAAAAATTGCCGCGCAACGCAAGCCCGATTCGTGTTCGCAACCGCTGTTCGCAGACGGGTCGATCGCGCGGCACTCTGCGCAAGTTCGGTCTTTCGCGCAACGCTTTTAGAACCCTTGCTTTGGAAGGACAAATTCCGGGCGTGGTAAAATCAAGCTGGTAAAACAGATGTCAGATATTAGATATTGGATATTAGTAAGAGAAACTGCCGTCTGACATCTAGCATCGAACATCTCTTATTTGGAGTAAAATAGGAATGACAGACCCAATTGCAGATATGCTCACGCGAATTCGCAACTCAATAGCCGCGAACCATTCGCGCGTGGATATTCCCGGTTCAAAACTAAAATTAGAAGTAGCGCGTATCTTGAAAGAAGAAGGTTATATCAATAACTTTGTAACCAAAGGCGAAGGCGTAAAGTATATGATTCGCATTTTTCTGCGCTATGATGCCAAAGGAACTTCTTCGATTACGCATTTGTCGAGAGTTTCTCGTCCCGGACGGCGCGTTTATGTCAGCGCAACCGAAATACCGAGAGTTCTCGGCGGTTACGGAGTGAATATCGTTTCCACTTCGCAAGGTTTGATGAGCGGAAAACGCGCGCGCAAGGAAAACATCGGCGGCGAAGTTTTGGCACAAATTTATTAATTAATGATGATCGATGAATGGTGAATGGTTAATGAAAACCTTCTTACATTCATCATTTATCATTCAACATTCACCATTAAAAGATTATGTCTCGTGTAGGAAAAAAACCGATTACGCTGCCGACTGGCGTAACCGTTACAATTAACGATAAAGAGTTAGAAGTTAAAGGTCCGAAAGGCGTTTTAAAAACTCCGGTTCCCGAGGGCATCAACTTTAAGATGGAAGACGGGACACTGGTTGCCGAACGTGATAATGAAGACAAAACCGCTCTGCACGGGCTGGCTAGAGCCTTGGCAAACAATGCTGTTGTCGGCGTAACCGAAGGCTTTAAGAGAGATATGGATCTGGTCGGCGTCGGTTATAAAGCTGATGTGCAAGGCAAAAAGATTGTTTTCGCTCTCGGTTATTCGCATCCGGTCGAATATCCTCTGCCGGAAGGAATAGACGCCAAAGCCGAACGCTTAGCCGCAAAAGCAAGTGTTAATCAGTATCAATTGACACTGACTCTAAGCGGAATTGACAAGCAAAAACTCGGACAAGTCGCGGCGGAGTTAAACCGCTTGCGTAAACCCGACGCTTACAAAGGCAAAGGCTTACGCTACGCCGACCGAACTTATAAATTGAAACCGGGCAAAACCGGTAAATAATGGTGAATGGTAAACGGTTAATGGTGAATTTAATCAGGTTTTTCATTAATCATTCACCACTAACCATTTATCATTAAAAGATTATGGCAAGCAAAAACAAAGCAGAAATTCGTCGCGGAGTTCACAGCCGCATCCGCAAGAAAGTACGCGGCACGCAGGAACGCCCGCGCCTGGCGGTGTTTCGCAGTTTAAATCACATCTACGTGCAAATTATCGATGACGACAGCGGCAAAACTCTGGCTGCCGCATCGAGCGCCGAAAAAGATTTGGGCGTTAAAAGCGGCGGTAATATCGACGCGGCGCAAACCATCGGGAAAACAATAGCCGAGCGCGCACTGGCAGCGGGCGTTTCGCAGGTCGTTTATGACCGCGGCGGTTATCTTTATCACGGGCGGGTCAAAGCGCTTCTTGATGCGACGCGCGAATCGGGTTTGAACAAAAACGAAGCTGCATCAGGCAAATCTACAACGGACGATTCTTCGACGGTCGAAAGTATAACGGACACGGTTTCATCGGCGATTAAAAGCGTCGGTAATGCTGTCAGTAATTTGATAAGCGGCGGTTCGACGGCGGAAAGCGAAAAACCCAAACGAAATAAAAAAGAAAATAATGAAAACGAACAGACAACAAATCTCAGCCAATAGTTTGAATTTGAAAGACCAGTTGATTTCAATCAACCGCGTAACGAAGGTCGTCAAAGGCGGTAAAAATATGTCGTTTGCCGCGCTTGTCGTCGTTGGCGACGAGTCCGGGCATGTCGGATTCGGCACGGGAAAGGCAAAGGAAGTTCCGAACGCGATAAAGAAAGCTATCGAAGCGGCAAAGAAAAATTTGATTCGAGTACCGCTCATTGACGGTACGCTTCCGCATCAAATGATTGGCGAATACGGCGCGGGACGAGTTTTATTAAAACCGGCGAAAGAAGGAACGGGTGTTATTGCAGGCGGCGCGGTTCGCGCGGTTTTGCAAGTTCTCGGCATCCACAACGTCCGAACAAAAATTCTCGGCTCGGCTAATCCGCACAACGTCATACGCGCAACTTTCAACGGACTCGAACGAATGAAAGACCCGATTGAAGTTGCACGGTTGCGTGGAAAACAGGTTGGAGAACTTTTATAATCATTGAACATTTATCATCTAACATCTATCGCTTGGTACCGAAAAAATGTTAGATGATAATTGATAAATGATAAATGAATAAAGCAATGGCAGAAGAAAATAAAGAAACAAACGGCGGAAGCATCAAAATTCAATACTATAAAAGTATGATTGGTTATTCCAAAAAGCAAAAAGCAGTTATAAAAAGTTTGGGTATTACCAAACTTAATCAAACTATAACGCGACCGGATAATCCATCTATGCGGGGGATTGTAGCGAAAATTCCGCATCTTTTGAGAATTGTTGAATAGGAGTTCGTGAATCGTAAATCGCAAATCGCAAATAGTTTTTGTCGTGCAATCTGATAAAATTCTATTCTGCGGTTTACGATTTACGATTTACTATTTACGAGGAAAAGAAAATGGCACTAGCATTAAATAATCTGCGTCCGTCGGAAGGCTCGACGCACAAAAAGAAAAGAGTCGGACGCGGTCCCGGTTCGGGCTTGGGTAAAACCGCCGGACGCGGTCATAAAGGTCAAAAATCGCGTTCCGGTTACAGTAAAAAAATTGGTTTTGAAGGCGGACAGATGCCGCTTCAACGCCGCTTGCCCAAACGCGGATTTACCAATATTTTCAAAAAGCAATGGCTTGAAGTCAGCCTCGCTAAATTGGAAGAAAGTTTTAATGCAGGCGACGAAATCACGCCGGAAATTCTGCACGAACGCGGGCTTATAAAAAAAGCCAAACACGACCTCGTGATTTTGGGAACAGGCGAAATCTCGAAAGCTTTAAAAATTTCCGCACATCGTTTTACCAAAGCCGCTCGCGAAAAAATTGAAAATGCAGGCGGAAGCGTTACACAGATTACAAGAGAAGTAGCAGCAGCGACAGCATAGACAGTCCGCAGTCCGCAGTCGGCGGTCTTGAGTTTGTTGAACTTAAATCGAGTATTTCATTTTCCTTCAACCAGCAAACGACTAAAGACAAAGGACAAAGGACAAAGGACTAATTTTTATGGAAAAGTTTTTTGCCGCCGTCCAAAATATGCTCAAAGTTCCCGAACTGAGAAGACGTATTCTCTTTACTCTGGGACTTTTGGCAGTTTATCGTCTGGGAGCGCATATTACTGCGCCCGGAATTAACAAAGCACGCCTTGAACAAGTTTGGGGCGAAGTTGCCGGAACGCTTCTCGGCGTTCTGGATTTATTTTCCGGCGGAAACTTCCGCACAATTTCGGTTTTCGCGCTCGGTGTTACGCCCTACATTACCGCGTCAATTATTATGCAGCTGATGCCGGTGCTTTATCCTTCCTTGAAAAGAATTCAAGAAGAAGGTGAAGTCGGACGGCAGAAAATGAATCAGTGGACGCGCTATCTGACGGTTGCGATGTGCGCCGTGCAGACGTTTTTTGTTGCTACGTGGCTCCAAAAAAACGGAGTTATAGGCAATAGCTGGCTGGCGACGCTGATGATTGTCGTAACCTTGACGACCGGCACGATTTTTGTAATGTGGCTCGGCGAACAGATTACCGAACGCGGCATCGGCAACGGAATTTCACTTCTTATTTTTGCCGGTATCGTCATCGGTTTGCCGCGCGGTATCGCGCAAATTTCCGAGCGCGTCGGAAGCGGCGACCCGCTGCAATCGCTCGGCGTTATTTTTCTTATTGTTGTTTTAGTTGCCCTGATTGCGTTGATTGTTTATGTCGAATCGGCGCGCAGAAATATCGCTATCAGTTACGCCAGCCGGCGCGTCGGCAATCAAACGTTTCGCGGACAGGAAACCAGTCTGCCGCTGAAAATAAATATGGGCGGTGTGATTCCCGTAATTTTCGCTTCTTCGGTATTGGCGATGCCGCAGACGCTTTTCTCGGCGTTTCCGCCCGACCAGAATAATCCCGATTCGACCTGGGGCAGAATTTACGCCTTTTTTCAGCAGTTTCACGGCGGTGACCCGTATTATGAATTGATATTTCTGTCCTTGATTGTATTGTTCACTTTCTTTTACATCACGATTGTTTTTAACACTGATGAAGTGTCCGACAACCTGCGTAAACACGGCGGATTTATTCCCGGCGTAAGACCCGGCGCGAACACGGCGGATTATTTGAATACGATTCTGACGAGATTGACGACGGTCGGCGCGCTTTATTTGGCGTTTGTTGCATTTGTGCCGCAGCTTCTTTTGAGCGGTTTCAGAGTGGCTCGTCTGCCTTTTATCGGAACATCGGTTGATAATTTCTTAACCGCAACGCCCGGATTGAGCTGGATTCCGACGGGTTTAGGTTATCAATTCTTTTTCGGCGGCACGTCGCTGCTGATTCTGGTCGGCGTGGCAATGGACACGATTGCACAAATCGAAGCCCAACTCGTGATGAGAAACTACGAAGGCTTTTTGGGTTCAGGTTCGCAACTGCGCGGAAGAAGAAGTTAAATATTGCACCACAGAGGCACAAGGAACACGGAGAAAAATAAAAGTATTTGAAAAATTTTCGTGAACTCTGTGCCTCTGTGGTGAATAAATTTAATGAGTAAGATTATCGTTTTAATCGGTGCGCCGGGTGCAGGTAAAGGAACGCAGGCGCGGATTTTGGAAGAGCGGCGCGGTATTCCGCAAATCTCGACCGGCGATATGTTCCGCGAGATGAAAAATGCCGATACGCCGCTGGCGCGTGAAGTTCAGGCAACGATGGCAACGGGAAAACTTGTCTCCGACGATTTGACGTTCCAAATCGTTCAGGACAGAACTTCGCGCGAAGATTGCAAAGAAACTTTTATTCTAGACGGCTTTCCGCGAACCGCAGTGCAAGCCGAAATGCTCGAACGACTGGCGAGTGCACAGGGAAAAGAAATCAGTGCGATTTTGGTTGATGTTCGGCTCGACCATCTTGAAAAGAGAATGACCGGTCGGCGTAGTTGTCCGGTGTGCGGCGAAATTTACAACGTTTATTTCAAACCGCCTAAAACGGATGAAGTTTGCGACATTCACACCGATACAACACTAATGCACCGCACCGACGATTTCGAGGAAAAGGTAAAAGTTCGTCTTGCGGCTTACGAACAGCAAACCAAGCCTTTAATTGATTATTACGAAAAGTCGGGACGCCTCAAAAAAGTGAGCGGCGAAGGCGAATTAGAAGAAATTTACAACGAATTGGAAAGGTTGGTTTGAGATGCCAGAGGGCTTGATGTTAGATATCAGTTTTGGTTTTAACTAATATCTAACAGCTAGTATCTGACATCTTCTAAAATGTTTCGAGATTCAACAATCGGCGGTTTTGTCAGTAAAGCGAGCCAGACTTTTTTCGGAAAGAGAATGATTATCGCAAAGTCGAGCAAAGATTTAGATAGAATGCGCGAGGTCGGCGAATTAATTGCCGAAGTTCGAGAGACTTTGCGGCAAATGGTCAAACCCGGAGTTACAACCGCGCGACTTAATGAAACCGCCGAGAAAATGATGCGCGATGCCGGAGCAGTTCCGACTTTCAAAGGTTACAAACCGTCGGGTATGACCGCATTTCCGTTTGCCATCTGCGCTTCGGTCAACGAAGCGGTTGTTCACGGATTTTCAAACGATACGCCGCTCAAAGAGGGCGATATTGTTTCGCTCGATATGGCGGCAACTTATAACGGTTTTGTCGGCGACACAGCGACGACCGTTGCCGTCGGCAAAATCAGCGATGAACTCGAACAGTTAATTCGCGTAACGGAAGAATGTCTAAAATTAGGAATCGAACAGTGTTACCTGAATAAAAGAGTCGGCGATATTAGTTGGGCGGTTCAACAGCACGCTGACAAATACGGTTACGGCATAGTGCGCGATTATACCGGACACGGCATCGGACGCAGTATGCACGAAGCGCCCCAAATCGCTAATTATGGACGCGCCGGAACAAAAGAAAAGATTCGCGCCGGATACTGTTTTGCCATCGAACCGATGCTGAATCTCGGAACGCGCGAAACAAAAACTCTGGCGGATAAATGGACAGTTATAACGGCGGACGGCAAGCCGAGCGCGCATTGTGAACACACGGTAGCAGTAACGGCGGAAGGACCTGAAATTCTTACTCTGACGAAAGAGCAGAAAACCCGTTTAAAAAACGAAAAAACGGAAAGTGTCACGGCTTAACTTGAAAAGTGAGAAAAAAAGCGGTAACATTAACGGTTTATCAACTGATCTGAGTTCGACTCTGTATTTATGTCAAAAGAAGAAGCGATAGAAGTTACCGGTACGGTTTTGGAAACTCTGCCGAACGCGATGTTCAAGGTTGAACTCGAAAACAACCAACATCAAGTTTTAGCGCACATTTCCGGCAAAATGCGTAAAAACTTTATTCGTATTCTGCCTGGCGACAAAGTTTTAATTGAGCTTTCGCCGTATGATTTAAGCAGGGGGCGAATCACTTATCGTCATAAATAAAATTTTTTTGACATATTGTTAAACGAAAAGAGATAACGAGGGGAAATTATGAAAGTTCGTCCTTCAGTAAAAAAAATCTGTGAAAAGTGTAAAGTCATTAACCGTAAAGGCATTGTGCGCGTAATCTGCGACAATCCGAAACACAAACAACGACAAGGCTAAGAACGATTTCGGATTTGGGAATTCGAAATTTCAAATAGGAGAAATATGGCTCGTATAGCAGGCGTGGATTTGCCACCGAACAAAAGAGCGCAGATTGGTTTGACGTATATTTACGGCGTCGGACACTCGCGCTCGACCGCAATTTTAGGCGAAGCGGACATAAATGTTGATACGAAAATCAGAGAATTGAGCGAAGAGGAATTAACCCGCATCCGCGCAATTCTCGAAGCGCAAGGCGATATTGAAGGCGACTTGAGAAAGCGTGTGCAAATGGACGTTAAACGCCTGATGGACATCGGCTGTTACAGAGGTTTGCGCCATCGTCGCGGTTTGCCGGTTCGCGGTCAACGCACCAGCACCAACGCACGCACCCGCAAAGGTCCGCGCAAAGCAGCGGTTGCGAAGAAAAAAGCACCGGGCAAGAAATAGTTGTCAGTAGTCAGTGATCAGAAAAATCTGATTTAGCTGACCACTGACCACTGACTACTGAAATTATGGCAAAAGCAACAACAAGCAAGAAAAAAACTTTTCGAAAGAAAGAGAAAAAGAATATCCCGTTCGGGATTGTGCATATCGCCGCGTCATTTAATAACACCATGATTTCCATTACGGATTCGGAAGGAAATCTGGTGTCGCAATCTTCGTCGGGTGCGCGCGGTTTTCGCGGCTCTCGAAAGGGAACGCCGTTCGCGGCGCAGCAGGCAGCTTCGGAGGCGGCAAAAAAAGCGCTCGAAGTCGGTATGCGCGAAGCGGAAGTGCGCGTTAAAGGTCCGGGCGGCGGGCGCGAATCGGCAATCCGTGCGATTAACAACTCCGGCATTCGTGTTACTTCAATCCGTGATACAACGCCGATTCCGCACAACGGGTGTCGTCCGCCGAAACGCCGCAGAGTCTGACAATTTTGGATTTTGGATTGGAAATCTAAAATCAATGATTTTAATTTAATAAAACTATCGAAAGGATGAAGGGCAATTTAATTGTCTGTAAACTTTTCCGCCAAAAATGAAATGTTGATTTAGATTTTGCAAGCGTAAGATTGAAAACAATCCAAAATTGCAAATCTAAAATCCAAAACGCGTTTTGGCTGGAGGCAATAAAAACTAATATGGCTAGATATAGAGCAGCGGTGTGCCGTTTGTGCCGCCGCGAAGGTGGAAAATTATTTCTAAAAGGCGATAAATGCTTTAAATCAAACTGCACGATTGAAAAGCGCGGAACGCAGCCGCCGGGAATGCACGGCGCAACAGCAAGACGCAAAGTTTTAGCCGGTTACGGACAGCAGCTCCGCGAAAAACAAAAAGTCAAGCGCATTTACTTTGTGCTTGAAAAGCAATTTCGCAATTACTTTGAAAAGGCTTCGCGGCAAAAAGGTATTACAGGCGAAAACCTGCTTTTCCTGCTCGAACGCCGTCTCGACAACGTTGTTTACCGCGCCGGTTTTTCGACTTCCCGCAGACAAGCGCGCCAGCTTGTCAATCACGGACACATAGAGGTCAACGGACGTAAAGTTGATATTCCTTCTTTTCAGGTAAAAATCGGCGATGCCATTACCGTCAAAGAAAATACCGCTAAAAACATTCACGTCGAAGGCGCTTGGCAAACTGCGGTCGGGCGCGGGCGACCTAATTGGATTTCGTCGGCGGGTGGCGAGGCTTTGAGCGTCAACGTTTCGGCTCTGCCGACGCGGCAAGACGTTGATGCCAACATTAATGAACAGTTAATCGTTGAACTTTACAGTAAGTAATTTTTAAAGTTTCAAGTTTCGGGTTTCCAGTTTCAAGTTAAGGCGACTTTCTTCTAACTTGAAACCTGAAACTTGAGACTTGGAACTTTTTAAAAGAATATGACACAAAATAATCAATGGACAGATTTCCAGATACCCAGCCGCTTGAATGTTGAATCGGAAACTTTGACCGAACGTTACGGTAAGTTTTACGCGCAACCGTTCGAGCGCGGCTTTGGAACGACAATCGGCAATTCTCTGAGACGCGCGCTGCTTTCGTCAATCGAAGGCGCAGCGGTTACAGCCGTTAAAATAGAAGGTGTCGAACACGAATTTTCGTCTATCAAGGGCGTAGTCGAAGATGCTACGGACGTGATTTTGAACCTCAAGCAAGTTCCGTTCAAACTTCACGGCGTGGACGGCTCGAAAACATTAACAATCAGCAAAACCGGCGCTGGCGAAGTTACCAGCGCAGATATTGAAGCCGACGGAGATGTCGAAGTACTCGATAAAGATGTACATATCGCAACCGTCAGCGCAAACGGCGAGGTAAACATTGAAATGCGTCTGAAAACCGGACGCGGTTATGTTTCCGCCGAATTCAATAATGACGAAGATTTGTCGGTCGGCTACATACCGATCGACTCGGTTCACACGCCAATAAAAAAAGTTAATTACAGCGTGGACAAAACCCGTCAGGGTTCAAACACGGAATTTGACAAATTGGTAATCGAAGTCTGGACTGACGGTTCGGTCAAACCTGAAGATTCGATTGGTCTGGCAGCAAAACTCGTTAAAGACCATATGTCGATTTTCGTCAATTTTGAGGAAGAAGAAGACGAATTTAAATACGAAGACATCGCGCGTCCGCCGCTTCTTCGCAATGACTTGCTCGACCGTCCGGTTGATGAGCTGGAACTTTCGGTTCGTTCTTACAATTGTTTGAAAAATGCAGATATTCGTTCGATACGCGACCTGATTCGCCGCAGCGAGCATGATATGCTGCATACGAAAAATTTCGGCAAAAAATCTCTGACTGAAATCAAAGACCTTCTGCACGGAATGGGTTTGGATTTTGGTATGGATTTTGACGAGCAGGGCAATCCGATTCCGGGTTCAGGCGAACGCAATCTAACTTAAAAAAATAGTTTCAGGTTTCGGGTTTCCGGTTTCAAGTCGAGCCGCATAACCGGAAACTTGAAACCGGAAACTTGAAACTTATTATGCGACACTTAAAAGCACACCGTAAATTGGGAAGAACGACCGAGCATCGAATTTCGCTGCTTCGTAATCTGGCGACATCTTTAATTACTGCGGAAAAAGAATACATTATAACAACTGTTCCAAAGGCAAAAGAACTGCGCCCGTTTGTCGAAAGAGTTATCACGCTTGCACGCCGTGCCGAAAATTTGACAGGCGACGAGGCGGCAGGTCAAAAAGTTCATTTGCGCCGTCAGGCATCAGGATTTTTTCACGCCGGCAACAGCACATTTAAACGCGAGCAAAGTCGTTTTCGCGGAGCGAAAGGCGCGCCGAAAGATAAAATTGAAAGAACTGCGGGTGTTCTCGCCGTACAGCGTCTCTTCGATGAACTCGGCACGCGCTACAAAGACCGTAACGGCGGTTACACACGCATTATCAAACTCGGACGCAGAAACGGCGACAACGCGGAAATGGCGGTCATTGAATTGGTTGACAATCCGCGCGAACTGGCAGCGAAAAAATAATTTCGTGATTTGTGAATCGTAAATCGTGAATAGTAAAACTGTTCGCCATTTACGATTTGCTATTTATGACTAAAGGAGTTGAAAATGGCTCAACAGGTGACATCGGCAGCGGCGAAAAAGCAAACGACGAAAAAACAAACGGGAAGCAATGTGCCGCCCTCGAACTCAGTATCTGAACCGTCGCTGAATATGAACGAACTGCGCGAATTAGCCAATCTGGTCAACGAAAACGGATTTACCGATTTTGAATTTGAAAATGCCAACATTCGTGTTCGCTTGAGCAAAAATCCCGCGCCGCAGTTTCTTCAGGCGTCGTCCCCGCAGCAATATGCTCCTGCCGCATCTTCCGCTCCGATCCAACAAACCGCGCCGCCGAAAACGGAAAATCAAACCGAAACGGTTTTTACCGAAAACAAAATTGACCCGGACGAAAATCTTCACAAAATCACTTCTCCAATTGTCGGAACTTTCTACGGCGCGCCTGCGCCGGACAAAGAACCGTATGTTCGAGAGGGCAGCAAGGTTTCGCCGGGAACCACCGTCTGTATTATCGAAGCAATGAAATTGATGAACGAGATTCAATCGGAAATTTCAGGAGAAGTTGTCAAAATTTACGTCGAAAACGGTCAACCGGTCGAGTTTGAACAGCCACTTTTCGGGATTAAAAAATAGTTTAAAGTTCAAGGTTCAAAGTTCAAGGTTCATTTTCGAGCCTGACTTTAAACTTTGAACCTTGAACTTTAAACTTTTAATGAGCAAGCGAAAATTACGCAAAATTTTAATTGCCAATCGCGGTGAGATTGCATGCCGGATAATCTGGACTTGCAAAGAACTCGACATCAGAACCGTCGCCGTGCATTCGACTGCCGACAAGGACGCGCTGCACGTGCGCTATGCTGACGAAGCAGTCTGCATCGGCGCGCCGCCTTCCGCGCAAAGTTATTTGAATATTCCGGCGATTATCAGCGCGGCGGAAATCACGAACGTTGATGCGATTCATCCGGGTTACGGTTTTTTGGCAGAGTCGGAAACTTTTGCCAAAGTTTGCGAAGACTGCAATATCAAATTTATCGGACCGAAGGCAAGCGTAATCGCAATGATGGGCGATAAAGTCGAAGCCAGACGCACGATGAAAGCGGCGGGCGTTCCGATTTTGCCCGGAAGCCCCGAGCCGATTGAAAGTACGGATGAAGCAGCGAAACTTGCAAAAGAAATTGGTTTTCCGGTAATCATCAAAGCGGCGGCAGGCGGCGGCGGACGCGGAATGCGTATCGTTCGAAGCGAAGAAGATTTAGCAGTGAATCTCGAAACCGCGCAGACAGAAGCGCTGGCGGCATTCAAAAACGGCGCGGTTTATATCGAACGATATATCGAACGCCCTCGTCATATCGAAATTCAGGTTTTAGCTGACGAGTTCGGTAACTGCATACATTTGGGCGAACGCGAATGCACGATTCAGCGCCGTCATCAAAAATTATTGGAAGAAGCGCCGTCGCCGGTAATTACGCCAGAACAGCGTAAAAAAATGGGCGCGGTTGCCGTCAAAGCGTGTAAAGAAATTGGTTATTCGAGCGCGGGAACTTTCGAGTTTCTGCTCGACGAAGACGGTTCATTTTATTTTATGGAAATGAACACGCGCATACAAGTCGAGCATCCGGTAACGGAAATGGTAACGCTCGCAGACATTGTGCGCAATCAAATCCGCATTGCCGAAGGCGAGGAACTCGGCTATACGCAAGACGATGTGCAGATTGTCGGACACGCCATTGAATGCCGAATCAATGCAGAAGACCCGGTGAAATTTACACCGTCGCCGGGGAAAATCACAGCCTTTAATATTCCGGGCGGTCCCGGCGTGAGAGTTGATACGGCGGTCTATCCCGGTTACGTCGTACCGCCTTTTTACGATTCGATGATTGCAAAACTCATCGTTCACGCACGCACGCGCGAAGCGGCAATTGCCCGAATGCGGCGCGCGCTGGAGATGATGGTCGTCGAAGGCATCAAGACGACAATTCCGCTGCATATAAAAATTATGAACGACGAGAATTTTCAAAAGGGAAATTTTTCGACCAAGTTTATGGAAGAATTTCAATAATGGTGAATGTTGAAAGGGAAATGATTAATGAAGGCAATTGACCATTTACCAATTACCCTTTACCATTAAATAAATATTTCGCGGTTACCGAATTATAAAATTGGAGTTACTGCGAGTAAGGAGAGGAAATCATTTTTACAAGTTATGGCAACAGCTAAAGAAACGAAAGAAACAATTGTTACCGATTACAAAACGCACGGCGCCGATACCGGCTCATCACAGGTGCAAATCGCGCTTTTAACCCAGCGCATAAACGAATTGACAGAACATTTCAAAGTTCACAAAAAAGACAATCACTCGCGCCGCGGCTTGCTGAAAATGGTTTCACGCCGCAGAAAGCTGCTCGATTATCTCAAACGTCGGGACATAGGTGAATATCACACAATTATCGAGAAATTGGGATTGAGAAGATAAGGCGAGAATTCTGGAGAGTCTGGGGAGTCCAGAGAGTCTGAAGAGTCAAAAATTCCAGTTGACTAAGGACTCGCAAAACTCTCCAGACTCTCTGGACTCAAATAATTGGCTGCTTCGAGTCATAAACTAAAAATCAGTTCTCTCGAAGAATTTGTTTGCGGCGGCTGAACGTGACAGCGTAAAACCGAAAACAAAAGAGAACATCTTAAAATTTAATAGCGCGAATGGCGACAGACGGCTTCACGAAACAGCTATCTGTCGCCTTTTGTTTAGAGAACGTGAACGCATAGAACCGTAAATAATTGTTGTTAAAAGAATTTAATAAATTTAGACAAAACATCAGAATAGAAAAAGAATTTCCGTTTACGATTCACGATTCACGATTGATGAGGAGAATATGTCACAGAAAAAATACTTGAAAGAAACTATAAAATTAGGCGACAAAGAGTTATCGGTCGAAACCGGACGAGTCGCCAAACAAGCCGACGGTTCGGTTATCATTCGCTATGGCGAAACAATGTTGTTGGTTACGGCGGTCAGCGCACGCACGGCGAAAGAAGGATTAGACTTTTTTCCGCTGACGGTTGAATACCGCGAATCGACTTATTCGGCGGGACGCATTCCGGGAAATTATTTTCGCCGCGAAGGTCGTCCGAACGAAAAGGAAACTTTGACTTGCCGCTTGATTGACCGTCCGGTTCGCCCGCTGTTTGCCGACGGCTACCGTTTTGAAACGCAGATTGTCGGCTCGGTTATATCAAGCGACGGGCAGAACGACCCGGACGTTATTGCAATTACGGGTGCGTCGTGCGCGCTTTATTTGTCTGACATCCCGTTTGAAAATCCGATTGCGGGCGTTCGCATCGGTTTGATAGACGGAAAATACATTGTCAATCCGACGTACGACGAACGGCGCGAATCGCAATTGAATTTAGTCGTCGCCGGAACGGAAGAAGCTATCGTAATGGTCGAAGCGCAAGCGAGTGAAGTCGCCGAAAACATAATGGTCGAAGCGATGATGCTTGCGCACAAGGAAATAAAACGCTTGTGTCTCTGGCAGAGAGAATTATTCAAGGCTTTGGAAATTACGAAACGCCAATTTGAACCGGCGCAATTGGACGAAAGTCTTGTTACCGAAATCGAAGGCACTTACACAGACCGTCTGCGCGAATCGCTAAACACGACGGGCAAAGATAAACTAACTTCTTACGCGGCGGTTGACGCGCTCAAAAAAGAAGTTGTCGACAGCTATGCGGAAGAGGACGCGAAAAAAGCGATGGCTGGCAAAGTCTTTTCGCATTTGAAAGAAAAAATCTTCCGTGACGATATGCTCGGAAATCGTCGGCGTCCAGACGGGCGCAAGTTTTCTGAAATTCGTCCGATAACTTGCGAAGTCGGCTGGCTGCCGCGCGTTCACGGTTCGTCGCTTTTTACTCGCGGTGAAACGCAGGCGATTGTTACGACAACGCTGGGAACGAAAATGGACGAGCAGTTTATTGACGATTTGGAAAAAGGCGAAGTCAAAAAACGATTTCTTCTTCATTACAATTTCCCGCCATATTCGGTCGGTGAAACCGGACGAGTCGGTTTCACAAGTCGCCGTGAAGTCGGACACGGAAATCTTGCGCGCCGCGCTCTTGAAGCAGTTTTGCCCGACGAATCTGAGTTTCCATACACGCTTCGCATCGTTTCCGACATAACGGAATCAAACGGTTCAAGCTCAATGGCTTCGGTTTGCGGCGGTTGTTTAAGTTTAATGGACGCGGGCGTTCCGATTAAACGCGCCGTTGCGGGCGTGGCGATGGGACTTGTGATGGAAGGCAATCGTTACGCGATTTTGTCGGACATCGCGGGCGCCGAAGACCATTACGGCGATATGGATTTCAAAGTTACCGGAACGACCGAAGGTATTACCGCTTTGCAGATGGACATAAAAATCGGCGGCATCAACGCGATGATTTTGTCCGAAGCACTCGAACAGGCGCGTAAAGGTCGTCTGCATATTTTGAATATAATGACGCAGGCGATTGACCAGCCGCGCGGAGAAATTTCACCGTATGCACCTAGAATTATCACAATCAAAATCAATCCCGACAAAATCCGCGACATAATTGGACCGGGCGGCAAGATGATTCGCTCGATAACGGAAGAAACGGGAGCGAAAATTGACGTATCCGACGACGGAACAGTTAATATCGCAACTGCCGACGGCGAAGCCGGACAAGCCGCGCTCGAACGCATCCGCGCGCTGACAGCAGAAGCCGAAATCGGCGAAACTTACCTCGGAACGGTCAATCGCATCGTTGACTTCGGCGCGTTTGTAGAGATTTTCCCGGGCGTTGACGGACTTCTGCACATCTCGGAAATTTCTGACCGGAGAGTCCGCGACGTGCGCGACGAACTCAAAGAAGGTCAACAAATTATGGTCAAGTGCATCGGCAAAGAAGGCAACAAAATCAAACTTTCGCGCAAATCCGTGCTGAAAGAAGAAGAAGCTTCCTCGTCCGCCGCCGCTGCTCAAAACGCCGACAATGGTTAATTTTTATTAAAAAACCAAAACACAATCAAAGAGAAGCGGAAACGGCAGGTTTCTTCTTCTCTTTTTGTTTTAGCTAATTGTTAATCGTAAATCGTTGATTGTTAATTGCTGATTGCTAATTGCTAATTGTAAAATCTACATTTTGAAATTTTATTTATGTTTTGTCGATGAATTTGTAAAAAATTGACCAATCTAAAATCTAAAATCTAAAATCGAATTATGTCTGCACCGAATATCGAAACAATCGTCTCTTTGTCAAAACGTCGCGGCTTTGTTTTTCCGGCGTCGGAAATTTATGGCGGCTTGGGAAGCAGTTGGGATTACGGTTCGCTCGGAGTCGAACTGGCAAATAATATCAAAAACGCCTGGTGGCGCTGGCTCGTCCACGAACGCGACGACATCGAAGGCTTGGATTCTTCGATTATTCAAAATCGCTTAGTGTGGAAATACTCGGGACACGAAACCACATTCAGCGACCCGCTCGTCGATTGCCGCGCCTGCAAAGGCAGATTTCGCCAGGACAAATTGCAGGACGTAAAATGTCCGAACGAGCCGAGCGTCTGCGCCGGAAGCGGTAAAGAATGCGATTTGACGGAAGCGCGCGAATTTAATTTGATGTTTCGCACGACAATCGGCGCCGTTGCAGCCGAAGACGACGAAAGCGCGCTCGCTTATCTTCGCCCCGAAACGGCGCAGGGAATTTTTATCAATTTCAAAAATGTGCTGGACACTTCGCGCCGCAAACTGCCGTTTGGCATCGCGCAAATCGGTAAATCTTTTCGCAACGAAGTTACGCCCGGAAATTTTATTTTCCGCACGCGCGAGTTTGAGCAGATGGAGATGGAGTATTTTTGCCGACCGGAAGAGGCACCGCGTCTTCATCAGGAAATGATTGACGGTTTTCAAGAATGGTTTCATTCTTTAGGCATTTCCGGCAACAATCTCAAACTTTACGAGCAAACGAAAGAAGAACTCGCGCATTACGCCGAGCGTACGGTCGATATTTTGTATCGCTATTTTCCTGAACGCGAAGATGAAGACAAGCAATGGGACGAGCTGATGGGAATTGCAAATCGCACGGATTTCGATTTGAGAACCCATTCAAAGAAACCCGAAATTGACGGTAAAAGAATAAACTCAGATTCCACTGAAGACTTATCATATTTTGATGAAGCAACAAAAGAGCGTTTTTACCCGTATGTCATCGAACCGGCGGCAGGTGTAAACCGCTTATTGCTAGCAATTTTGATGGACGCTTACACGGAAAAAACGAACGACAAGGGCGAGACGCGCGTCATCTTAAAACTAAAACCTGAACTTGCGCCGATAAAAGTCGCCGTCCTGCCGCTCGCCAAGAACAAACCGGAAATCGTCTCGCTCGCAAAACAAATTAAAAAAGATTTACAGCCCGCAATGCGCGCCGTTTACGACGACACGGGCGGCATCGGAAAATTATACGCGCGGCAGGATGAAATCGGCACGCCGTTCTGCATTACGGTTGACCACGAATCTTTAGAAGATAATGCCGTTACCGTGCGCGACCGCGACACTTGGGAACAGGAAAGAATTAAAATTTCGGAACTGAAAAATTACCTGCGAGGACGGTTGGAAAAATGATTGTAGTAAAATTTTTCATCAGTTTCCTGTTGATTGTAATTTCGTTCGGTTGTGCAAAAGCTCAAGTCGTCAAACAGTCGAAACCAGGCGCAACGAAAAACGCGACAGGTGAAAAGCCAATTGATTTAAGCCGCTATTTTGAAAATACAACTGGCGCAATTGTTATCTACGACGCGAAAAATAATCGCTATATCAGATACAACGAAAAACGTTGCGCGACTCGATTCACCCCGGCTTCGACGTTCAAAATTCCAAATGCGCTTATCGGTTTGGAAACCGTTGCGGTCAAAGATGCCGAATCAGTCATCGCCTGGGACAAGAAAAAATACCCGGAAGACAATTGGACGAGCGAGCCGTTCGTTCATTGGAAGCAAGACCACACATTGAGGTCGGCGATGAAATATTCGGTCGTTTGGTATTTTCGTGAAATAGCCCGTCGCATCGGTGAACGGCGAATGAAGGATTACCTCGAGCGATTTGAATACGGCAACCGTGACATTTCCGGCGGTTTGTCGAGCGAGCGTATGTTTGAAGCGTTTTGGTTGAGCGGCACCTTGAAAATTTCTGCCGACGAGCAAATCGATTTTTTGAGAAAATTCTACGACGGAAAATTGCCCGTTTCAAAACGCTCGACGGAAATCGTCAAACAAATTCTCGTGCAGGAAGCCACGCTTGATTACAAATTGAGCGCAAAGACCGGCGGGGGCTGGAAGGACGGAAAAGCGTTGGGCTGGTTTGTCGGTTACCTGGAAACGAAGGACAACCGATATTTTTTCGCTCTCAATTTGGACGGCGAGAATTATGCGGCGATTCGGGACAAACGGATTGATTTGACTAAACAAATCTTGAATGAATTGGGTTTCATGAAAAAGTAAATTTTAAGAATGTATTTTGTTTCTAATGCCAGGTCTTCCCGAAAAAATCACGAAACTTGCTAAAACCATCGAACAAAACGGCGGACGCGCAATGCTCGTCGGCGGTTGCGTGCGCGATGAATTGATGAATGCCGAGCCGAAAGATTTTGACGTTGAAGTTTATGGCGTCGAACCGCAAAAGTTAAAAGAAATTTTGGAGAGTTTCGGCAAAGTTGAAACGGTCGGCGAGGCGTTCACGGTTTATAAATTGGGAAACGATTTGGATGTGTCTCTACCGCGCCGCGAAAGAAAAACCGGCAAAGGTCATCGCGGTTTCCTCATTGAAGGCGACCCGAATATGTCTTTTGCAGAAGCGGCAAAACGTCGTGATTTTACGATAAACGCAATTTTGAAAGACGCTTTGACCGGCGAAATCATTGACATCTACGGCGGGCGCAAAGATATTGGAAACAAAATTTTGCGAGCCGTCTCAAAAGATACATTTACCGAAGATTCATTGAGAGTTCTGCGCGCGGCACGATTCGCCGCCAGATTCGAGTTTGAAATTGATGAGGAAACAATTGAAATTTGCCGCCGGATTGACGTAACGGATTTGCCGAAAGAGCGAATTTGGGGCGAGCTTGAAAAGTTACTGTTAAAAGCACGAAAGCCTTCAATCGGGTTGCGCTGGCTTTACGATTTGCGAGTTGTCGAACAACTTTTCCCGGAGATGAACGCGCTAGTCGGCGTGCCGCAGGAAAAAGAGTGGCACCCGGAGGGAAATGTTGACCTACATACACTTATGGTCGTTGACGAAGCTCGAAAGTTGATTGATGATTTGCCCTATGCCAAGAAAGTTACGGTAATTCTCGCCGCGCTTTGCCACGATTTCGGAAAACCGGAGACGACGCGCTTTTTTGACGGACGCTGGCGTTCGCACGCACACGACGAAGCCGGAGTTGCGCCGACGATTTCGTTTTTGGACAAGCTGGGAATTTGTACAATCAATAATTTCGCCGTGCGCGAGCAAGTTATACAATTGGTTCGTTATCATTTGCTGCCCGGAATGTTTTACAAGCAGCGCGAAACTTTGGGTGACGGCGCGTTTCGTCGTCTGGCGCGGAAAGTTGAGCCGGATTTGCTTTATCGCGTCTCGCGCGCCGATTCTCTGGGCAGAAATCCCGAGTGGCTGCCGAAGGAAAAATGGTTTGACGCAAAGGCGCAAGAATGGTTTATCGAGCGCGCGCGTCAGTTGTCAGTGGAGAGTGAAGCGCCTAAAAAGATTTTGATGGGACGACATTTGAAAGAATTAGGTTTAGAGCAAAGTCCGCATATGGGCGACATTATAAAGGCAGTTTATGAATTGCAACTCGACGGGAAAGTTACTAATTTAGAAGAAGCGATTATGGAAGCTGAGAAATTGATAACGTAAAATTAAAAAAATTTCTACGATGTTTGCTGCTTGATACGTGTATATTGTGCGGCGACAGCTTGCCATTTACCTTTTCGTTTCGAATACGCACAGGTGAAATAAACTCGAGAATCGTTCTTGTTTCCTTTGTAAATATATTTCTCAATGATGAAGCCGGTAGAAATTGCTGTGTTTTTGAGAATTCGCACTTGATGACTTGCGTTGTCAATTTTGAAAATATAATCGGGCGACGCCGTTGAAGGCTCTGTATAATCGGCGGCGACACTTGCGCGTTTTTCCGCTTTGGTCAAAATTTTACCGTTACTGCCTGTAATCAAAAAATCCTCCGCTACGATTCGGTCGAAATCTTTTAAATCACGGCTTCCGTAAGATTCAACCTGCCATTGGCGGTCGTATTTTTTTATCTCTTCGGTGGCTTTATCGCTGCGTTTGTGTGTTGTTTGACCGAAAGCGGCACAGGTCACCGCCAATATTATCAAAATAAAAATTAAAATTTGTTTCATAAATAAAACTCCTCCTTTATTCTAATAGAGGCGAAATATCTTAACATTAAATTTGCGCCGAGTTTCAATATACTTGTTGAAAAACGCGGCTTGCCCTATTAATTTTTAGTTTTGCTTATTTTATGTTTATCGACGTCACACCTCTACGCATTTCGCGCGATTATCGCCTTTTATTTTTCGGTCAATTCATTTCCTCGTTTGGTACGGCAATCAGTTTTGTGGTTTTGCCCGTGCAGGTTTTTCAGCTTACGCAGTCAACTTTTATGGTTGGGCTTTTGGGAGCGGTCGAGTTTGTTTTTATTCTGCTGCTCGCTTTTGTCGGCGGTGCGTATGCCGATTTTATAGACAAACGAAGAATGCTTCGGCTGACGGAAATCGGGCAGACAATCGTTACAATGATTTTGGTTGCAAACGCGCTTCTTCCGAGTCCGCGAGTTTGGGTTTTGTTCGGCAGCGCCGCTGCGCACGCCGGACTTTCGGCTTTGCAGCGTCCCTCGTTTGAAGCGATGATGCAGCGAATTGTGCCGCCGGATTTGATGGCGTCGGTCGGCGCGCTCAACTCGATTCGTTGGAATATGACGACGATTTTAGGACCGTCGCTCGCCGGGATAATTTTAGCCGCGTTCGGCGCAAGCGTCGCGTATTCAATTGATTTAATTACTTTTATAGCGTCGCTGACCGCAGTTTTTCTAATCCAAGCCGCACCGCCGGCAGCGCAGACCGAAGACCGTCCGAGTTTGAAATCCGTTGTCGAAGGCGTTCAATACGCTTGGCGGCGCAAGGAAATTCTCGGAACGTATCTGATTGATATGAACGCGATGTTTTTCGGTATGCCGAGCGCGCTTTTTCCGGCGATTGCGGCGCAGTTCGGCGCCGGAACAGTCGGATTTTTCTACGCTGCACCGTCAGTCGGCGCACTTGCAGCAACTTTGACAAGCGGCTGGACAAAAAAAATAAATCGACACGGTTTGTTCGTTTCGATCGCCGCCGCGCTGTGGGGCGTTTCGATTATCTTTTTCGGTTTTGCGACCAATCTTTATACCGCTTTATTTTTTCTGGCTTTGGCGGGCGCGGCAGATATGGTTAGCGCGCTTTTTCGATTTGTGATTTGGAATCAGACTATTCCGACCTATTTGCGCGGCAGACTCGCCGCTTTAGAGATGATTAGTTACACATCGGGACCGAAACTCGGCGACGCGGAAGCCGGAATTGTCGCAACTCTTTTTAGCCTGAGAACTTCCATTGTGTCGGGCGGAGTTTTGTGCGTCGTCGGAACGGTTGCGGTTTCTTTATTGATTCCGCAATTTATTGAATACGACGGGCGCGAAGGCTTTAAACGAAAAGAGTTAGAGGAAGCAATGCGCGAAACGGAAACGAAAAATCTCCTGGTTGAATAATGTTATAATTTTTTCGTTTGGAGCGAGAGAAGAATGCCTTTAATAAAAAAACGACAACTCGAAACCTGGGCGCAATTGAGCGGCGACGAACGCGAACGATTTATCGAAAATCTGCCTGCACCGCGCGAACGAATAGAAGATTTATTCGATTACCTGGACGTGCGTTTATCAAAATCAGAATGCGCGCACGACCTGAAATTCACGATGCAGTTTTTGATGGAAAACCGCCTGAATATGCCGAGCTTTATGAGTTGGCTCAACGAAAACGGCGCGTATTGTGACTGCGAAATTCTCGGCAACGTCGAGCCGCAATGGTTCCTGGCGTTTCAAGATGCGGAAGAAAACTAGCGGAAGAAAACTAACCGCAGAGACGCGGAGACACAGAGAATTTTTTAATAAAAACAAATAAAATGTTTTTGTTTTCCTCCCTGCGTCTTCGCGTCTCTGCGGCTAACCTTTTGTAAAATCATTGAGAGCGCAAAGTGGCGAGCGGTTTTCTGAAAAGCACATCGAAACTGGCAATTGCGCCGATGAGCATTACTAAAATTGTCGTTATAAAAATGCCCAAAATTGTTAAGCCGAAATCAAACTCCCAATCAATTTTGAAAATATAAACAGACACGGCGTAGGACAAAACTGTTGCAAAAACTGCGCCGATGACGCCTGCCAGAAATCCTAAAAGCCCGTATTCGGCAAATAGAATCGCGGCTAAAGTTTTGCGTTTCGCACCGAGTGTTTTCAAAACGGCGTTTTCGTAAATTCGCTGCGATTTTGTCAAAGCGATTGAGCCGATTAAAATCAACATTCCGCTCAAAATTACGAAACTTCCGACAAAAGAAATTGCCAGTACAAAATTACTGACGAGTTTTTGCACTGCCGCGACAATGTCTGCAACGTCGAAAATCTGCACGTTTGGAAATTCGTCAATAATGCTGCGCTGAAGCCGCGCGCGTTCGGTTTCGGGGATTTTTTTCAAGACTGTGGCGACGAAAGTCTGCGGCGCTTTTTCCATAAAGCCCGGACGAAAAACGAAGACGAAAGCCGTGCGCGTGTTGCGCAAATCGAGTTTGCGAATACTGGCAACGCGCGCGTTTATTTTTCTACCTGAAATATCGAAAGTTACTGAATCGCCGACGGAAACCCCTAGAGTTTTGCTCATTCCTTCTTCAATAGAAACTTCCATCTCATCCGAATTTACCCGGCTGCTCCACCAATCGCCGGAGATAACCGTTTCGTTTTCGTCCAAATTCGGGCGATATGTTACAGCGAACTCGCGCCCGATAATGCCTTGCTGCTGGCGAACTTCGCGCTGCTCGAAATCGAACGGTCGCCCATTGACCAGCGCAATTCGAGCGCGGATTGTCGGAATGCTCTGCACTGTTTCGCCGGTTCGTTCGAGAATGATTTGTTTTAATTGGTCAATCTGGCTTTTTTGAATGTCTATAAAAAAAAGGCTCGGCAGTTTTTGATTGCGCGTAAAATCGAATTCACGCACCAAGTTCGATTGTAAGGATTGGACGGCGAGAACGACAAACGCGCCCAAACCGACGGCGAGAAGAATCACGCGCGTTTGATTTCCCGGACGATACAAAGAGTTGACGGCTTGGGCGAGCGAAAACGAGCCAAAGTTTTTGATTCGTTTGAGAAGCGAGGTCAAAGCAATCGCGGCAAAATATAAACATAGGGATGTTGCCGCCAAACCGACTAGAAAAAACGCGCCGACCTTCAGCGAACCGGCTTGCCAGACGGCTAAACCGAGAAGTCCGGCAAGCGAAATCGCGCCGAAAATCAATTTTGTTAAATCTAATCGGCGCAGTTTCTCGCCCGTCTCATCTCGCAACAGCAAATTCGGCTTGATTGTACGAACCTGCAAAAGCGGCAGGGCGGAAAAGAGCAGGGAAATCGAAATCCCCAGCAAAACGCCTTGCAGAGCGGTCGAGAAATGGACAAAATAACTCATCTTTTCCGGCAGCGCCTCGCTGAAACGATACTGGGCAAACCACAAAAAACACTGCGCCAGAACGATTCCGAAAAGACTTCCAAGAAATCCGAGCGTTAAAATCTGCAGCAGATAAACCGTAATAATCTTTGTTCCGCTCGCGCCAAGACATTTCAAAACGGCGACCGATTTGCGCTTTTGCTCGACGAAAACACGCGCTACATTCCAGACGCCGACGCCGCCCAAAACTAAAATCAACAGTCCGGTCAGAGATAAATAATTTTCGGTTTTTTCAAACTGCTCGTTCAAGTTCTCTTGAGTTTCACGGTAAGATTGAACGGTTAGAGTTGTTCCCTTCAACGCTTCGCGCAGGTTTTTGACCATTTCGGTCGGATTATCCGAAGTTCGATAAAGAATTCTTCGTCTGATTCTGCCGTTGTTACGCGTGATTCCGGCTTCATCAAACGCCTTTTTTTCGATAAACACGCGCGCGCCGAGACGAAAGCCGCTTGCACCGCCGGGTTCTTCGTCAAAAGTTGCGCGAATCTGAAAATCGCTGTCGGCGATGCGAATTTTGTCGCCGATATTAACGCCCAGATTTTCCAGTAAAATCGGCGCAGCGACCGCGCCTCGATTTTCCAGCAACTTAAAATCAAACGGTTCTCCGTCGGATAAACTAAAATTTCCGACGAGCGGAAACGGCGGCTCGATACCTTTTAGTTCGACGGTGCTGAAGGTTTCGTTTGGTTCAGCCGGTTTTGCCATCGCCGAAGTCGTCATCGATTCGTTGCGAGCTTCGATGATGTTTGATTTGCCGACAACCGATTCGATTTTCGCAATGTCGGTCGGCGAAAAATCATTTGTCGAACTGATTTCAAAGTCCGCAGTCATCAACGCGCGCGCATCACCGCCGACCGATTGACTCAAATTTTGTATAAGCGAACGAAGCGCAACCACCGAGCCGACGCCGATTGCGATGCACAAAAAGAAAAACAAAAGACGCCGCCAAGAGGAACGAATCTCGCGCCGTGTTAGATTAAAAATAAAATTCATAAGGGAAATGTCTAGAGAGTCCAGAGAGTCTAGAGAGTCCAGAGAGTCTGGAGAGTCATTTTAAGTTGACTTTCGCAGATGCTGAGTCAAACTCATAATCATTCTCGAAACTTCGTCTAATAAATCGTAGATATTTTTGAAATGTTCTTCATTTATATAAGTTAAATCAAGCGCGATATACAGATGTGGTTGAGTTTCGGCAATCGAACCGTGCGCGATGTTTAGAAAATTGGAAAATTCCTTGTCGGAACGTCTTCCGTAACCTTCTGCAATATTTGCCATAATCGAAACGCTTGAACGTCTGATTTGGTCGCGCAAGCCGAAATCCTTCGCAAAATTTCCATCAGTTGTAATTTGATAAACCAACTTTGTTGCCTGTCTCGCCTTTTGCCAAGCCAAAATGTCCTCAAACCTTTTGAAATCAGCCATTTTTATTTGCCTCAATTCAATTTATCAATTTCTTCAACTCTCCAGACTCTTCCGACTCTCTGGACTCGTCACTTACTACTTTCCCGTCTTTCAAAATTACTTGTCGCTGCGCTCGGTCGGCGAGGTTTTGGTCGTGCGTAACCAAAATTAGAGATACGTTATTTTGTTTGTGCAGTTCGGTCATTAAATCGAAAATATGCGAGCCGTTGCGTGAGTCGAGGTTGCCGGTCGGTTCGTCCGCCAGCAGAATTTTCGGTTGATTGGCAAATGCGCGGGCGATGGCGACGCGCTGTTGTTCGCCGCCCGAAAGTTCGGTCGGGTAATGATGTCCGCGCGCGGTCAGTTCAACAGCTTCGAGCAGGTTTTTGGCTCTTGTTCGCGCATCTTTCAGACCTAAAATCTCCATTGGAATCAGGACATTTTCAAACGCCGTCAGACTCGGAATAAGATGAAAAGATTGGAAAATAAAACCGATTTTTTCGCTTCTTAAACTCGCCAGCGCGTCTTCGCTCATTGCGGTTACATTCTCGTCGTCAATAAAAATTTCCCCTGAACTCGGCGCGTCGAGTCCGGCAATCAAGCCTAAAAGCGTAGATTTTCCGCTGCCGGAAGCGCCCGTTACGGCAACAAATTCGCCGTCTGGAATTGTCAGGGAAACATCGTCTAAAATCGTCAAATCTTCTGCGCCCGAACGGACGGTTTTGGTTACGTTTTGCAGCTCAATCATAATTTAATGAATCGTAAATCGTAAATAGAAAAGCAAATTAATCGGCGTCGTACTGTTTACCATTGAAGATTCAACTTAAATCATAGCCTGCGAAAACATTGCGAACAAGTTCGCCGTAAACTGCATCAAAAATGTTGCTTCTAAAGAAAAATTATAAACCAATTATGTATTATTTAATTCGAGCAACAACTGTTTTATGTTTCGTTTTTTTGACGCTTTTCTTTTCTGCCTGCGGAGTTTCGACGGCTGAAACGCAGACTAACAAAAAAACGGAAAAAGCGGTTTCTTCGCCGCAGGTGGTTTCAGACAAGCCGAAAATTGTCGCATTCGGCGACAGCTTGACGGCAGGTTTCGGACTCGCCGAAAAGGAATCGTATCCTTATCTCTTGCAGCAAAAGTTGAACGCCGAAGGGTTTGATTATGAAGTAATCAATGCGGGCGTTTCGGGCGAAACTTCGATTGGCGGACTGGAGCGAGTCGACTGGGTTTTAGAGCAGGAAAACGTGCAGATTCTGATTCTCGAGCTTGGTGCAAACGACCTTTTGCGCGGACTCTCCGTCGCCCGTATGAAACAAAATCTGGCAAAAATAATTGAGAAAGCGCAGGCAAAAAATATCAAAGTTCTGTTGTGCGGAATGCTTGCGCCGCCGACGATGGGCGCGCAGTATCAGCGCGATTACGTGACGGCTTTTCCAGACCTTGCCAATAAATACAAAGTCACGTTTATGCCTTTTGTTCTCGAAGGCGTCGCGCTCAATTCGCGATTGAATCAAGCCGACAACATTCACCCGAATGCCGAAGGCGAAAAAGTTATGACGGCGAATATTTATAAGGCTTTGAAACCGCTTTTGAAAAAATAAATTAGCCGCAAACAGCTGCAAACAGACACGAGAGGAAATAAAAATAAATCTTTCGTGTTTTTTTGTGTTTGTTTGCGGATGATTCTCTATGTTGAGTTTTGTTCAGCTTTTCGCTAATCTCACAATCTATGAACGTAACACATATCGAATGCGCCGGTTGTCATAAAAATTATCAAGCCAATACTTTGCAAAACCTTTGCGTCGAATGCGGCAAACCGCTTCTCGTTCGTTACGATTTGCATCGCGCAGGGCAGACTTTAACAAAAGAATCGCTCAAAAATCGTGAAGCAAATTTGTGGCGTTACCGCGAAGTTTTGCCGGTTGAAATGCCGGAAAACATTGTCTCATTTGGCGAAGGTTTTACGCCTTTGCTCAAAACCCAACGACTCGCCGAAACACTTTCTATTCGATTAAATCTTTTCATAAAAGACGAATCGACCAATCCGACACAGAGCTTTAAAGCGCGCGGAATGTCGGCAGCGGTTTCGATGGCAAAAGAGTTAGGTGTCAAACGAGTCGCTGCGCCGTCAGCGGGAAACGCGGCGGGCGCGCTTGCAGCTTATGCTTCGCGCGCCGGAATGGAAACTTTTCTTTTTATGCCGCGCGATACGCCGCGGGCGAACATAGTCGAATGTGAACAAACCGGCGCGAACGTTACTTTAGTTGACGGATTAATAACCGATTGCGGAAAAATCGTCGCCGAAAGAAAAGGCGCCGAAGGCTGGTTTGACGTTTCAACTTTGAAAGAACCGTATCGCGTCGAAGGCAAAAAGACGATGGGTTACGAACTCGCCGAACAATTTGATTGGCAATTGCCCGACGTGATTTTGTATCCAACCGGCGGCGGCACGGGTTTAATCGGAATGTGGAAAGCGTTTGACGAGATGGAGCAAATGGGCTGGATTGATTCAAAACGTCCAAGAATGGTTTCGGTGCAGTCAATCGGCTGCGCACCGATTGTTAAGGCGTTTCACGAAGGCGAAACATTTGCCGCCGAATTTCCGAACGCCGCGACGGTTGCATCCGGTCTGCGCGTGCCGAAAGCCATCGGCGATTTTTTGATTCTCGACGCGCTGCGCAAATCCGGCGGAACTGCCGTCGCCGTAACCGACGAAGAATTGCTTGCCGCTGTCAGGGAAATCGGCGCGGCGGAGGGTTTATTTTGTGCGCCCGAAGGCGCGGCGTGTCTTCCGGCATTGCGGAAGATGATTGAGCAGGATTTGGTTAAAGAATGTGAAACGGTTGTGATTTTCAACACGGGCGCGGGCGTGAAATATCTCGAAGCGTTCACTTGAAAATACATATAAACAATTCAAAAGGGCTTCGTTTCGATTGAAACGAAGCCCTTTTTTGATGATAAACATTCGAGAAGATTATTAATTTAGCGCACAAAAGCATTCGGCGCGGGCAAGTCTTCGCTCAACCCGAATTGTTGCGCGAAAAATCCGCTGCCCGAACGCAATTCATACCAAGTGCCGCTCGACGGGCGAAAGACCGCAATATCGGTCTTGCCGTCGCCGTCGTAATCGGCAGGCGTCGGTTTGTCTTCGGGCAAACCGAATTGTATCGCCGCAAATCCGGTCGTGCTGTTGAACAGATACCAGACGCCGCTCGACGGGCGATAAACCGCCACGTCCGTTTTGCCGTCGCCGTCGTAATCGGCAGGCACGGTTTTGTCGGTCGAAATACCAAACTGTATCGCCGCAAAACCTTTCGTGCTTTGCAGCATATACCAGACGCCCGTTTCGGGGCGATAGACGGCATAATCGGCTTTGCCGTCGCCGTCATAATCGCCGACGACCGGTTTATCTTCGGCGATACCGAACTGCACGGCATTAAAAGCGTTGTTTGCCAGATTCAAAACATACCAAGTGCCGTTTGACGGACGATAAACGACAAGTTCTGCTTTTGCGTCGCCATTAAAGTCGGCGGGAGCAGGAATGTCGCCTATTTGTCCGAATTGAACTGCGACGAATCCCAAAGTGCTTCGCTGCAAATACCAAGTTCCCGAGCGATAGACGGCGATGTCGGTTTTGCCGTCGCCGTCATAATCGGCGGGGACGATTTGGTCGCCGCTCGCGCCGAACTGCACGGCGGAAAAACCTTGCGTCGAACGGCTCAAATACCAGACTCCGTTTGAAGGGCGAAACTGGGAGATGTCGGCTTTGCCGTCGCCGTCATAATCAAACGCCGGTGGGCGCTGAACAGTCGAATCTGTCAGATAGCGAGCGACTGCGAAACTGAAAATTCCATTATTTATACCCGAACCGGCGACGAGGATTTTGCCGTCCGGCTGCGCGACGGCGGTGTTTGCCGAGATATTATTGTTGTTATTTCCGTTGAAGGTCGAAGTCGTCACTCTGCCGCCCGTTCCGAAAGTCGTATCGAGCGAGCCGTTTGCATTAAAGCGCGTCAGAATGAAATCGCCCGTGTAAATTAGGTCACCGCTCTTTCCGACGGCGGTGATTTTGCCGTCCGCCGCCGCTATCACGGAAACGATAACCCTCGGAACGGTCATTGTTATTTTTCCGCCAGTGCCGAAAGTCGCGTCGAGCGAACCGTCCGCGTTAAGTCGGGCGAGCGCGGCTTGATTACCTAATTCGCTGCCGGTATTTATTGAGCCGCCAAGCACAATTCGACCGTCCGCCTGCAAAGCGACTGATGTCGCTGAACCGCGCGTCGAGCCGAATGATACGTTAGCGATGCCGTCGCCGTCGAAAGTCGTGTCGAGCGTGCCGTTTGTATTAAAACGCAGCGCGGCGAAATTCGTTCCGTCGGTTCCGGCAGCGACGATTTTGCCGTCCGGCTGAATGACGACCGCCGAAAGACTATCGAATGCCTGTCCCGAAGCGATTGGCGTATTAAACTTGCCAGTGTCGTTAAAAGTCGTGTCGAGCGTGCCGTTGGAATTCAGACGAACAACTGCGACGTCGGCGTTAGTTACATTATTATCCGTATAGCCGACGAGAACGATTTTGCCGTCGGCTTGCAGCGCCATATCGTTGACGTAATCATTGCCCGTGCCGACCTGAATCGCCGTTGCGCCGCCGTTAAAAGTCATATCGAGCGAGCCGTCCGCATTGAGACGCGTCACCAGAAAATCAAATCCGCCCGAAGCCGACTGCCCGGAACCGGCAACAACTATTTTGCCGTCCGGCTGAATGACGACGGCTTTGGCGCCGCTAGTATAACCGGTAAACGTAATTCCAATTCTGCCGCCGCCGAAGGTCGTGTCAATCGTGCCGTCGCGGTTAAGACGCGCAACGGCGAAATTATTGCCCGTTCGGGCTACGATAACAATTTTTCCGTCCGCCTGCACCGCCGCATCCTGCGCCGCCTGCGTGTCGGCAATCGGCGCAACCACCAATCCGCCGGTGCCGAATGTCTGGTCGAGATCGCCGGGCGCAGCCAGCGCGGTATGGCTATACAAAAAGACGAGCGAAAGCCCAAAGAATAAACTAAATAATTTGCGTGAGTAGAATTTGCCTGGTTTATTTTTCATACGTTTAATTTTAGTTTTCGGTTGACATTGAGAAAATCTTTTCTGATTGCGAGTAAATGTTTTCGGCAGTTCCTCTGATAATTGTGTTCGGCGTTTGGAATTGCGGAAATTTTTTGATATTCAAACGGCTTAATTAGCAAATATGGGAGAAGCCGTTTGATTCATTTTAATTGATGTTCGTTTATTTAGCAATAATTTTTAAAGATTGCCGGTGTTCCAATTTGTGTGGCTGAAGATTCAGAGTTTGCTTGAATCAATCAGTAATAGAATCAAGAAAGCGAATAAGAATTTTTTAACAAGCAGACAATATGAAAGCGAGCTGGTCAAACAGTCTAATCAGCCCGCTTCGATTTTGGGTATTGTTCCGCGCCCCGAAACATCTACTTGCCAACTAAGCCTTAAAATAGTTTATTCTGTCCGTCGTTTTGCTTGATTCTTTCGGCTTGCTTAAACGTCGTCAAATTCGGCGGCATTTGAACTTCTTTGCCGCTTAATAAATCTTCAATGGTAAGAATCTGCATCTTCGGGAAATCTCGATGCCAGCCGTCCGAATGATAAAAGCCCGCGCTTGCCGCTTCGGTTTTCATATCTCTGGACGCATCTTCGAGCGTGATAAAGACGCCGATTGCCGCGTCTTCGCGCGTGATTGTGCCGACGAAACCGCGAAAGGCTTCAATCATTTTTGAAACATCGTCCGCCTGCATCAGCAGTTCGTGATAAGTTTTTTCCGCGCTCGGCGACCAATGCCACGTATCTTCAAACGCCGTTATCTGCGCGTCGGCTTCCTTGCCCGATTCGTCTTTGAACAAAACATTGTAGTTGCGGTTAGAGTTAAACGGCGGGTCGAGATAACAGAGGTCAACCGTTTCGTCTTTGATATATTCGCGCAGAATCTTGAGATTGTCGCCGTAGTAAAGCGTGTTCATATTTTTATTTGTAAGCGTCAAAGGTTGTAAGCGTCAAAGGAAAGATAAATGTTTGCGTGGAAATTTTCAAACAAAAAAGCTCCGCCCGAAACGAGCAAAGCCTTTTGTATTTCATAATTCGCAGTTTGTTTTATTGCGCTTTGAAGTTATAGACGATTATGCCGGTTACTTTGACCTTTTGTTTTGACAAAAGTGTCGGCGTAAACTTCGACGAACGCGCCGCGCTAACAGCCGACGGAATAAGCAGCGGATGACCGTTGACCGCGCTGGCGGAGATAACGCGCCCTTCTTCGTCAATCATTACCTGCACTTCGACTTTGCCTGCCGCGTGAACCGCTTTTGCTGCCGCTGAATACGTGGGCATAACCAGATTCGTCGCTTTGCCGTTGACCACGCCGCCGGAAACGATTTTCTTTTCAGGCGCTACAATCGGCGGCTTGGGTGTCGTTTTTAAAGAAGGCGGCGGTTCAACCGCATCATTTTTTACATTCTCTACAACCGACGGTTTGAGCGAAGCGGAAATGCCGCCCGTTTGTCCCGAACCGGTGCCGCTATTGCCGCGTTCGGAAACATCTGAACTCACTATTGATGAATTGGAATCGCTGTTGTCGAGCGTAAAACGCGAATTCGGGCGCGCCATTTGTTGATTTTGCGCAACCGAAACATCCGTTGGCGGTTTCAAAGGAGTTTCGTCCACGCGCAGCATATTTTCGCGCCGCGTAGGTAATGTATTAACCGTCGTTGCGGCGGTTTGTAATCTCCGTTGCGCAGGCTGTTCGGGCGGCGGAGATTGTTCCGCAATTGTAACCGGCGCAACCAGAGCCGAAAGATTTAAGTTGTCATTGCCGAGCGCCGGATTGTATGTGAAAAGACTATAAACGAGCGCAAAAGCTAAAACCGAAAGCGCGCCCGTCGTAGTGGTCAGCAAAAAACTGCCGAGCCTGCGATTTTCTACATCATTATTTTTCGATACGACCAATTTGTCCAACATATTATTTCCTCCACTATTTCCGGTGCCAACGGCGGTTCAAAAGCGAAAGAAAAAAATATAAATTCTCCTTCGCATACACTTAGACACCGGAATTTATTTTTTGTTCCCGAAGAATAATAAAGACAAGATATTTCTGGTATTTAAGAGAAAAATCGTTGATTTTCTTTGGACTTAAAGCTAATGTGAAAGTGTCGAAAATCTTTTTCTTACGAAATAAAATTATGCGTCGAGTAGCTTTTTATTTGTCGGTTGCGCTCTTTGCTTTCGAGATTGGTTAGATTTGATTGTAAAATAACCGTCGAGGTAAAAAATTATGTTGACTGTTAAAGGGAAGGTTCACAACGGCGTGGTTTTGCCGCTTGAGCCGATAAGCGACTCTTACGAAGGAAAAGAAGTGGTTATTACTTTACTCGACGAGTCAGAATCGGAAAATCAAAACGATTGGAAAAGACTGTTTGCGGTAATAGAGGAAAATCAGATTGACGCGGACATTACCGATTTAGCTCACAATCACGACCATTATCTTTATGGTATACCGAAACGTGAAGATTAAGCTAAACGAGATTTTCTGTTAAAATAAACGCGAGGTCAAAGATATGCCAAGCACAATTCAAGAAGTTTATCGGGAACAAATTTTACCATTCGACGAAAAAGAACGTCTAAAACTCGCTGCGCTTATCATCAACGATATTTCGAGCAAACCGAAAGCGAATGGCGAAACGAAAAGCACAGGCGGCATCAGGGAATTATTCGGGTCGGTGAGTTTAGGACATCCGACAGGTTCGGACAACGACAGCATTGATGCCGACTTAGCCCGCGAATACGGTTCGACACACGAAGACGAATAATTATGTTTGTTGATTCGTCCGGCTGGCTCTGTCTTTATCACAAAGACGAACCGGAACATTTAGAAGCCGTTGAACTTTATAAAAGCGCGGCAACTCTAATAACAACCAGCTATGTTTTGGCTGAATTTGTTCCTCTTGCTCAAGTGCGCGGTTTTCCGCGAGCGCAAAATCTCGAATTTACGCGGCGAATTTTGGATTCCGCAGAAATTGAAATCGTTTGGGTTGACGAAACTCTGCACCGCCAAGCAGTCGTGCATTTGCGGGAAAGAACCGACAAAAATTATTCGTTGTGCGATGCCGTCAGTTTCGTCGTGATGCGCGAGCGCGGCATTTCCGAATCTTTAACTACCGACAAACATTTTCGTCAGGAAGGGTTTGTCAGACTTTTGGAGAAATAAAATTATGCGTCGTCAGGTTTTTTATTTGGCGGTTGCGCTGTTGGCTTTCGGGATTTTGCTGACGCGGTATGAAAACAAATAAAGCAAAAGATTCGCTGCGCGGATTAGTTAAAGACGTTCACGCAAAAACCGCGACCGTTTCGAGAAATGACGACGATATTCGGGAAGAGTTTCCGTTCGTTCGTTTTTCGCTTTATGACACGGCGGGCAATAAAATCGAAGAATCTCACTACGACGCGGATAATTCCTTGCTCTTTAAAACCGTTTATATTTATGATGCGGCGGGCAGACTGGTCGAGCGGACGAATTTTGACGCGGACGGCGCGGCGACATTTAAGACTGTCTGCGAATATGACGCGAATGGGAAATTGATTGAGCGAAAATCGCTATTGCCGGACGGTTCGGTGCAAAACATTGTGCGCCCGGTTTATACCGCCGAAGGCTTGCGCGTCGAAGAGGAAACGCTGCCGGTTTTTGAAACGCAAGGCGAAAAAAGTTTTTGTCTCGTTGATATTGATGAAACCGATGCGGCTTTTTCGGCGCGCGGCGGCGATTGCGTCCGAAAGGTTTATGATGCGGAAGAAAGGTTAATCGAGATAACCGTGCGCGGCGCGAAAGGAAAACTAGCGGGCAAAATTTTGTTTGAATACGACGCTGACGGCAGATTGATTGAAATGTCGCAATTCGGCGGCGGCGAAGGGGATTTTCATTCTTGCGGCGGCGCGGCGACAAAACGGCGGCGCGTTTTAGAATTTTTCGCTCCGCCTTTAATCAAAACTTTTCTGCTTTGCAAAAGCGTCTCTAGCTTCGCGCGGCGCGGCGAATGGCAAAAAGCGGCGCGTTGCTTTCTTTACAGTCCGTTTGTGATGTCAACCACTTACGTTTATGACGAAAAGGGACAAAAAATCGAAGAGCAAACCTCTTTTCTCGGCTCGCCGATGATGAAGAAAGTTTTTGCCTACGACGAAAAAGGGGATAAAGCCGAAGAAATTGAATATCTGGACAACGGCGATTCGGTCTTGCAAAAGCAAACTTACAGCCGCGAATTCGATTTGCGCGGAAATTGGATAAAAGAAACAATCGTCTGTCAGTTTCAGCAAGCGGAAAAGCGCGAACAATCAACCGTCGTTACGCGCCGAAGCATTAGCTATTATCCCGACGCAGAAAACAATTTTGGACAATAAAGGTGAAATTTGTTAGCCTTTACCTTGCACATCTGCCTCAAATACGAAAAATTTTATTCAGCTTTTTATATTTAAACATTATGTTCAGTGATAATTTCAGACGCGGCGAAGGGAAAGGCAAGGGAAAGACACCGGCTCGAAAGCCGCCTCGCTGCTTGCCGATATTGATTGGAAGGCGTTTCAAGCGGTGAATAAAGCTACTGCCCGAAGGTAAATCTATTCAATCATCTCGGGTTGTCGAGCCGCTTCTAAAATCCTACGAAGCACATCGCGCTGCCGAAGGTTGAAAATTTTGATTTTAATGCGTATCGAAAGGAGCTAAATTATGAACAACAATTTGTGTCAAAGCGCGATTCGTTTTGTTTTTCTAACTTTTTGTCTTTGCGGATTGTTTGCTGCGGGTGTTTCGGCGCAATCTATCAACGGCAAAATTCTTGGCACAGTTACCGACCAAAACGGCGCGGTTGTGCCGAATGCAACCGTCGACGCGACCAATGAAGGAACGGGCGCAAAACGCGCGGTCAACGCCGACGAAAGCGGTTTTTACGTCATTCCCGAATTGCCCGTCGGTTTCTATACCGTCGAGATTTCGAGCGGTTCTTTCGCGCTGTTGACGCGCAAAAACGTCAAGGTCGACGTGGGCGGCGAAACCCGCGTTGACGCTTCGCTCGCGGCGCAGGGCGTAACGATGACCGTTGATGTAACGAGCGACGGCGGGCTTATTAAAACCGACAGCAGCGCGTTGTCGGAGGTTATCAGCAGCCGACAGGTTGACTCGCTGCCAATCAACGGACGCGATTTTCGCCGTTTGACGACGCTCACGCCGGGCGCGGCTCCGCGCAGTCAGCGCGGCAGTCTCGGCTCGTTCACCGTCAACGGTCAGCGCGAAAAGGCGAACATCTTTTTGATTGACGGCGTGGACAATAACGATTCGTTCCGCAATCAGCCGTCATTCAATCAAGGCGGCGTAACGGGCGCACCGGCGACGCTTTTCCCGGTTGACGCGCTCGGCGAATTTTCGCTGCAAACGCAAGGCGCGGCGGAATACGGACGCAATTCGGGCGCAGTGGTCAACATCGTCGTCAAATCCGGCACGAACGATTTTCACGGCTCGGCTTACACTTTTATCCGCAACGACGATTTCGATGCGCGAAACTTTTTTGAACGAACGCGCAACGAATTTCGCAACGGCAACTTTGGCGGAGTCGTCGGCGGACCGATTTGGAAAAACCGCACGTTTTTCTTTACCGGCTACGAAGGTCAGCGCGAATTTGTCAATTCGCCTTTCCAAGTGCGCGTCCCGAGCGCGGCTGATATTGCCGCCGCGCGCGCCGCCAACACCGCTGCCGGACGCGCCGAAAACGCTTTAAGCACGAGGCTTTTAACTCTTTTTCCGACGGCAAATTTGAATGCCCCAACCGGCAACAACTACGCCTTTGCCGCGCCCAATCTGAACAACTCGAACAATTTTTTAGTGAAAATTGACCACCGTTTCAGCGACAATTTCAGTATGAGCGGACGCTATATCTACGGCAAAGGTAAGCAGAATTTTCCTTTGACCAGCGGCAACGGCTCACCTCTGCCCGAATATCAAACGGTTGTGCCGACCAAAATTCAGCTTTTCGGAATCAACTTTTCAAATGTTTTTTCGCCGACGCTTTTTAACGAAGCCCGCATTGCCTACAATCGCTTCGAGCAGACTTTTACGCCGCTCGATGCGGATGCTGACCCGGCTTCTCTGGGTTTGGTAACGGGTTCGGGCTTGAAGTCTCTGCCGACGATTACGGTTACAGGCGTTGTCCCTTTGGGTGCGCCGACCAATGTTCCGCGCGGGCGCGTGAGCAGCGCGTTTCAAGTTGTTGACAATGTAAGCTGGACACGCGGCAGCCACGCCTTCAAATTCGGCGGCGAATATCGAAGGGCGATAGTTGATTCCTTCGCCGACCAATTAGCTCGCGGGCGCATCAATTTTAACAATCTCGCCGATTTTCTGGCGGGCGTCGTTTCGACCTCCGGCACGGCTCTGCTTCGCGGAGCAACGCGCCGCGAAACTTTTACCAATAACTTCGGGTTTTTCGCGCAGGACGATTGGAAAGTTACGCCGCGTCTGACTTTAAATCTTGGTTTGCGCTACGAATATCTCGGCGTTTTGAAGGAAAAGGAAAACCGCCTGTCAAATTTTTTGCCTGATCGCGGATTGGTGCGCGTCGGCGAGGCGGGTTTGAAAAATGTCTGGAATCCCGATTACAACAATTTCGGTCCGCGCTTTGGTTTTGCTTACGACGTTTTCGGCAAAGGCAGAACGGTTGTGCGCGGCGCAGTCGGAATGTATTACGATACGCCTTCGCAGGATTATTTCCTGCTGCAAGGTTTTCAAAACGGCGGACCCGGAAGTTTGGGGCTGAATCCGCTTCCGGGTTTGGGCGTTTTCAACGTAACTTTTCCGGCAGCCGCAGCCATTCCCTTCGGTCCGAACGTTCCTATTTTTGGCGCGGCGACGGGTGGCTTGCCGACCTCGAACATCGCGCTTTTCGCCACCGACATCAATCAGCGCACGCCGTATATTTTTAATTACAACTTAAATGTGCAGCAGCAATTGTTTAAAGGCACGGTTTTGCAAGTGTCTTACGTCGGTTCGCAAGGCAGAAAACTGTATCGCGTCCGCGACATCAATCAAGCCACGCCCGGCGCGGCGGCGACGCGCCAATCGCGCCGTCCGTTCAACGCGCAGTTTCCGCAGTATTCGTTTATCAACTATCTTGAGGCTTCGGCAAGTTCGCACTATAACGCTTTTCAAACCTATCTCCGACAGCGTTTGTCGAGCGGGTTGAATCTGTATGTTTCATACACTTTGTCAAAATCAATCGACGATGCTTCGAACGGAATTTACGGCGGCACGCGCGGTGTTTCGTTCCCGCAGGACAGCTACAATCTGAAAGCGGAACGCGCCGTTTCGAGTTTCGACGTGCGGCATCGCTTCTCGTTAAATTTCGTCTATGATTTGAATTTTCTGCCCGAAAAATTCGGAAAAAACCGCTTGACCGAAGGCTGGCAATTAAGCGGAATTTTAACTTCGTCGAGCGGTATTCCGATTACGCCGTTTTTGAGTACGGACGTGAGCGGCACGGGCGAATTAAACGATCGCCCGAATCTTGTGGGAAACCCAAACAGCGGTCCGCGCACGGCTGAACAGTTTTTCAATACCGCCGCCTTTACGATTCCGGCGGCTGGAACTTTCGGCAACGCGCCGCGCAATTCCATCATCGGTCCGCGCTTTAACGTCTTCGATGTTTCGCTCAACAAAACGACGCGGATTTATGAAAAGGTTTCGCTGCAATTTCGTGCCGAAGCATTCAACATTTTCAATCATACGAATTTCAGTTTGCCGAATGTTGACCGAAACAGTTCGGCTTTCGGCGCGATTAGCGAAACGCCCGACGTAACGGCAGGCAATCCGCGTCTCGGCGAAGGCGGACCGCGCGTTTTGCAGTTCGGTTTGAAATTGATTTTTTAGCGAAGAAAAAAGATACTGGTTTAAGCGAGAAGTTTTGAGTCCCGCATTTAGTCGGCTTGCTTGAAGGACAGTCGTCTGAAGGCAGGACGCAAAACTTTCTCCAAATTAAAAATTATGTTCAGTGATAATTTCAGACGCGGCGAAGGCGGCAAAGGCAAGGGAAAGACCGGCTCGAAAGCGGCGTCGAAACTTGCCGATTTGGGTTGGAAAGCGTTTCAGGCGGTTAATAAATCTTTGCCCGAAGGCGAATCTATCAAGCCGAATTGGGCGGCAGAGCCTTTATTAAAATCTTATGAACGCACCGCGCCGCCGCTCGGATTTCCGCGTGAAACCGATTCGCTTTGCCCGACTTGCGTGAAAAATGTTCGCAACGGCGTGATTGATAAAACGATTCCGCTGGAGATTTTGATGAACTCGCATCCGGGCGAAATCAAGGCGCAGATTGTCGAAGAAAACGGTCAGGTTCTGATGAAGAAAACCTGTCCGACGCACGGCGATTTCGTTGACGTGATGGCGACCGACGCGAAGTTTCTCGAACGCATCGAATCGCTTTTTTACGGGCGCGATTTCAAAGCGGCGGAAGACAAGCACGTTCATCATCACGGAACTTCGGATATAAAATTCGGGCGCGGCGCGGTTTTGACCGTTGATTTGACGAACCGCTGCAATATGATGTGCAACCCGTGTTTTATGGACGCGAACCAGGTCGGCTACGTTCACGAACCAACGTTTGAGGACACGAAACAGATTTTAGACAACGCGATTTCGTTCAAGCCGCGCCGCCAAATCATCATTTTATTTTCCGGCGGCGAGCCGACAATCGCGCCGCACTTTTTGGAGTCGGTTGCGTATGCGAAAAAGATTGGATTTTATCGAATCCTAGCCGCGACAAACGGAATCCGTTACGCCGAAGACATCGAGTTTTGCAAAGCGGCGAAAGCGGCGGGACAGCATGGCGTTTATTTGCAATTCGACGGAACGAGCGAAGAGAAAAACAAGCATCGGGGCGTTGGCAATTTGTTCGACGTGAAATTAAAAGCGATTGAAAATCTCGCGTCGGTCGGTATAAAAGTTACTTTGGTAACGACGATTGTCAATACGGTAAATAACGATGCAATCGGCGACATCGTGAAATTTGCCGCGCAGAATATTGATAAAGTTCAGACCATTGCTTTTCAACCTGTTAGCTTTACAGGACGCGACGAAGATGTTTCAGACGCAGACCGTATTCAGCAACGCTACACGCTCGCCGGAATGACGCACGATTTGAAAGATCAACTAGACGGAACATTACAGCCGCTGCGCGATTGGTTTCCGCTATCAAGTTACTCGGCTTTTACAAGCGTGATGGATATGCTGCAAGGCGCGGACGCGCCATGGGGCTGGTCGTCATGTAACTGTCATCCAAACTGCGGAATTTTTACGTTGATTGTCGTTAATAAAAATACGGGCGCGATGACTTCGCTGTTCGACTTTTTTAATTACGAACAATTTACGAGAGACGTGGCGACGATTACCGACACGGCTCGCGGCAAAAAGTTGACGATGGCGCAATTGGGAATGGCGATTATGCGAAATTACGACGCATCGAACGCGCCCGAAGGTTTTCCCGTTTCGCAAATTTTGAATCTTTTCAAACCTTCGTCGGCTGATTCAAATTCAGACCGCAACGATAGAATGAAAGCGCAGCCGAAAGACGATTCGGAAGATATGTGGCGCGTTCTGTGCGTCGAAGGAATGTGGTTTCAAGACCTTTTTAACTACGATTTTCGCCGCACGGAAATGTGCGTCATTCCATACGGCACGCAGGAAGGCGAGATTTCATTTTGCGCTTATAACACCGGAGTCGGCTGGCGTCAGATTGTCGAGGAAATGAACAAAACCGCGTCTTTGAGCGAATGGTATAAAGAAAACGGAAGACACGCCGTTTATGCCAAGGGCAAAGAAGTCGCAGGCATCGGCAAAACACGCAGCTTAAGTTTGCCCGTGATTGCTAAGGTTTTGCAGGAAGATTTAGACAAACCTGCCGTTACGCCGTATCTGATTGAAGAGGAAGAGTTCGAAAAAGTTTGACGATAGGAAAAAAGAATAAAGGGAGACGAAAAATTTATGCCGGACGAAAGAGATGTTGCCCAAGCTAAAAAGGCAATCGAACAAAACGAAAAGGAAGGAACAATTGCCGAGGATATTGGCGAACACCCGGAACACGCTCCGCAGGCGGGAAAGAAAACACCGCAGGAACACGTCGATAAAGATGCGATAGACGAAAGCGGCAATCTGATTTACGACGACGGCAAAGACGAAAACGACGCGAAATAAATTCGCGCGGTAAATCGAGTAAAAAGTGTTTGGACGTAACCTCTAAACACTTTTTTTATTTGATATACAATTAAAGCTGGAAAAATATCCGATAATTGAAATTTTTTAGAAGACAAAATTATTGAATTATCTTAATATACCTTAACTCTAATCCGTTCAAAAAATCTCAAGGAGAATCTAAATGAAAAAATTGTTATCCGCATCTCTAAGCGTATTACTACTGCAAAGCGTTTTCTGTCTTGTTTTATCGCCGGTTGCGGCTTCGGCGCAAACACAGGAAGTTCTTACAAATCAGTCAGTTATAGACATGGTTAAATCAGGATTTTCACAGGAAATTATAATTGCAAAAATAAAATCCTCCAAAAATTCTTTTGATACATCAGCTTCGGCTTTGCAAACCTTGAAAAAAAGCGGCGCGACCAATGCGGTAATGATGGCGATGTTGGAAGGTTCATCGAACACCGGCGGGCAAATTAACAACGCTTCGACGAGCAACAATTCAAATCAATCGGGCGCCGCAGCTCCGTTTACGCTGCAAGACCAGACGCCAATCAAATTGCGTTTGAGCCGAAATATGTCTTCCGCGGATGCAAAAACCGGCGAAACAGTCGATTTCGAAGTTATCGAAGACATCAAAGTCGGTGACATTGTGGTTATTCAGCGCGGCGCGCTTGCTCTGGCGACGGTTACAAATGCTAAACCGAAAGGAAGAATGGGAAAAGGCGGAAAGCTGGATATAGTTCTTGACAGCGTGAGGCTTGTTTCCGGCGAAAAAGCTGCTTTGCGCGCGACTAAAGAAACAAAAGGCGGCGGCAAAACCGGCGCGATGACCGGCGCAATCGTCGCTTCAAGTATTCTTTTCTTCCCGGCTGCACCATTTTTTCTTTTAATGAAAGGAAAAGACATTGCCATTCCCAAAGGAACGGAAGTTACCGCTTACGTCAATGGTGACATTACTCTCGATGCCAGAAAATTCAACGCAAGATAACAACAATCGAAACGAAACAATTTTCTCTGTCTATACAATAGAAAAAGCGTTAGGAAAATAATTTTCCTAACGCTTTTTGCCGTAGTTTGAGATTTGTCGAATTAACGATATGCGCCGCCGACAGTTGATAAACCGTAAGCTTGTGCTAAGGCGTTGAGTTCAGTGCGGACGGCTGCCCAGTTAGTTTCGGTCGCGCGATTTAATCGGCGATTTCGCATTGCAACGTCGATGTCCGAAGCGATGTTTAAACATTTGCGAACTTCAGCGCTGTTTTCACGTCTGGAGTCGTTGCGGTCAAACTCGCGCCGCAATTCATCAGTCGCCTGCTCTAAACCTTTCGCTAATTGTTTAAGCGATTTTCGCGTCTTGTATTATTCAAACGACTGTTGTCGAGCGCATAATCAAATTGCATGACAAAACGGTCGACACGTTCTTAGACATTTCTGATAAGGCGGTCGACCTGCGCTCTGGACAAATTATTGCGCCCGAATCGTGCGTTGACATTACTGCTTGTTGCGCAGATTGAACCGACGACTGCCATGACGACTAAAAATTTTAAACTGTAGTTTTTCATTTTTTCTCTCCTTAATTTTTGCGGATTGAAGTAGTTTGAAGAGAGTTAATGTAAAAAGTTGATATTTGGGGAGTTTCGGACTTGATTTTGTCCGTCAGGCTTTAGACGCGCGATGTTTGAGAAAAGTTGAATAAACTTGTATTTTCTTTTCAAAAATTTATAGAAAATGAAACGCGGGCATTTTTAACGGTTCGATAATTATTTTGTATCTGCAAAATAATTATCGAAATCCAGAGCGTCTGAATCTTATTTGCCGCAAAAGTTTAACGAATAATTTCCGCCAGCTTTCTTAATTCTTCCGTCACATTCGCCCCTAAATGCACGCGCAAAGCACGACGTTCGCGGTCGAGCAAAACTTGAAAATCACCGCGCGCCTGCGCTGCTTTTACAACGCCGAAAGTAAATTTTTGTTCCGGCACTGGTAAATCAATCGCGTCGTCAGACGTGATTTGCAGGAAAACACCTTGATTTGCGCCGCCTTTGTAGGCTTGTCCGGTCGAATGCAGAAAACGCGGTCCGAAACCGAGACAGGTCGCAACCATTTTTGTTTCCAAAACGTGGGCGCGAATTTCCTGTAAAACCGTTTCGGTTTCCCGATTCATTTCCACATAAGCAAGCAGCGCGAAATAATCTGTTTCCTGCAAATGGGCGAGGTGCGCCGCGAGATATTTTTTCAAAGATTTTTCGCCGCCGACAAATTCTTTTAATTGTTCGAGATTTTTTTCGTCGGTAAAAAGCTTGATGCCGTTTTCTTCGTAAAAAGGCGTTTCGTCCGGGAGTTTTCCGGTCTGTTCGTATTCATCGGTGATTTTACGCGCTTCGATTTTCGCGGCTTCCACGTCCGGCTGGTTAAACGTATTGATTTGCATAATCGAACCGGCGACGGCGGTTGCAAATTCCCAGCGAAAAAATTCCTGCCCGAGATTCATCCTGTCCTGCAAAACAATACGCACGACGGCGTGTCCGGCGGCTTCGAGCGCGGAGACTTTTTCGTCTAATGAAGAATCGTCTTGCGTACCATTGAGTTTTAGATAAGCGAAAACGCGGTCGTCGCCGTAATTTTCAATCTGTTGCGGCGGTTCGCGGTCGACCGGAATTATTGAAATGTCTGATTTGCCGGTTGATTCGGCTATAAGCTGTTCGAGCCAAGCGCCGACATCGTAAATTTCCTTTGAAGTGAAAATCGTCAGTTTGTCGCGTCCGTTTGTCTGGCAGACGCCCAGAATCGTTCCCAGAATCGCGCCCGGATTTTCTGCGGGAACGTGCGATTTGCAGGCGTGAACCATTTCCATAGCTCTTTGCAAAAAATCTTCTAAGTCCAAATTCATTGCCGCCGCCGCCGTCAAACCGAAAGCCGATAGCGCAGAAAATCTGCCGCCAATTGAAGGGTCGCCGAAAAAGATTTTACGGAAATTGTCGCGTGTCGCAACCGTTTGCATCTTTGAGTTCGGGTCGGTGATAGCAACAAACTGCTTTCCGGCGTGTTCGCGTCCGACGAGTTCGGAAACTTTCTCGAAAAAGTATTGTTTGAAAGTGTTCGGCTCCAGTGTTGAACCCGATTTGCTGGCAACGATAAAAAGCGTTTTCGCCAAATCAATTTTGCTCTCGACCGCTTTGATTTGCGCCGGCACGGTCGAATCTAAAATGTGAAAATGTTCCTTGCCGAAAGTGATTGCCAAAACTTCGGGACAAAGCGATGAGCCGCCCATTCCCATCAGCAAAATGTGCGTGAAACCTTCGCCCTTAATATCTTCAGCAAAATCACGATACTTCTGCAAATCGTTTGATTCCGTCTCGACAACTTCGAGCCAACCGAGCCATTTTGCTTCGTCCGTGTCTGTCCAAAGCGTTGCGTCTTTGTTCCACAAAAGTCCGATTTTATCCGCCTTTTGCCATTCGTCAAATTTCGATTGAACAATCTTTTGCAAATTTTCCGGTAATGAATAAGAAATTGAATTAAGCATAGAATAAATTTAGCATAACCCGGGGCGAAGAGGCGAAAAGTTATTTCGAGCCGGCAGATTTAACTGCAAGGGTTGATACGAGTAACAAAATCACAAGACGCACAATGTTAAAAATCGGATAGAAAAAAAACGGAATCAAAGCTACTCCGAAACCGAAATCCGAATTGTTTCTATCGGGAAGAAAAATCAGCGGCGGAATCAAGCCGAGCAAGACAAATCCCAACGCGTTTATAAATAGTAATTGCTTGAAACTATACCGTTTTTTTATCAAAGCGGTTTTTACAGCCAAAATTACAGCCACAACTAAAAAAGCGCAGGAAATTCCTTGTCCGGCGACCATCATCGGTAAAACGGCGTTGTCTATTAGGGTCGCCGTCCAATCGGCAATCGGCAGGCTAATTATCAAGAAGCTGCAGTATGCCGCCAAATCAATTAACCCGCACATCGGAAACAGCCAAACCCAAATCGGAATTCTTTCGTTTGTCAGAGCCTTCGGGTTATTTTCCTGCTCGTTTTGCATTGTCTCTGAAATTATCAAACTAAAATATTATTTTTCAGCCATTCAGAAAGCATTTGTTCCTGCCTGTGCAGCGCGTGTTCCGGTATCGCGTCCTTGGTTTTCGTCATCGGAAGTTTGAAGAAAACCGAAAGCTGTTCCTGCACGCCGAAACTTCCGCGCCTTTTTGCCAAATCTAAAAGGCGCGCAATTTCGATCGCCAGCGGTGCGGCTAAAATGGAATCACGGCATAAGAAATTGATTTTCAACTGCATCGGTTGACCGAGAAAGCCCGTCACGTCAACGTTATCCCACGCTTCTTTGTTGTCGCCGCGCGGACGGTAATAGCGAATGTCAACAAGGTGGTCTTCAACCTTATAACCCAAAATATCGTCAAGAACCGAGCCTTTTGTTTTGATTTTTGAAGCAAGCGAATCTGCGTGGCTCAAAGCCAAGCCGTCGCGGTTGCCTAAGATATTGGTTGAATACCAGCCTTCAACCTTTAAAGCGCGAGTTTTCAAAGCCGGAGCAAGCGCGGTTTTTATCATCGTTTGTCCGGTTTTGCCGTCTTTTCCGGCGACGGGAACTTTGTTTTTCTCGGCAAATTCAACCAGCGCGGGAATATCGGCGGCAACCGATGGGGTGAAATTTCCGTAGGGAATTTTTTCCAAAATCGCGGCGTAAGCGTAAAGCATCGCGGGCGAGATTTCCTTCGAATTTGCGTCTAGAGCCTTTTCAAAATCGGCAATCGAATTAAAAATTTCATTGCCTTCGTCGGCGAGTTTTTCGGTCGAGCCGAGATTTATCACTACAACTTCATCGCATTTTTCGCGTGTGCGAAATTGGCGTAAATCCTGCCGAATTTTTTCAATCACAGCTCGGTGCGAATTGTCGGAAAAAGTGTTTTCGCCTTTGACGAGCGCGAGAAATTCTTTGTTTGAAGCGGCATGCCAAGGTTTTATTTTCCGCAATTCGTCTTCGACGGCGACGAATTGTTTGTGCGTCAAAACGTCGTGTTCTTCCGCCGCGTGTGCCAGATTCGCCGCGTGCAAATCCCAGCCGCCAAAGACGAGATTTTCGTAATCGACTAAATCTTTTGTTAAATCTTCCGGCAAATTGGCAAGCGGCAAACCGGTTTTTTCGATTTTGCCTTTTTTCAAAAGCTCGACGCCGGCGACAATCGTCGTGCCGACCGCGCCTCCTAAACCGATAATTGCCAATCCAAGTTTTCTGTTGTTCATAAAAACTATAATTTTACAATAATTTAGCCACGAATTACACGAATAAAAACAAAAAGGTATTTCTGTTATTCATGAAATTCGCGGCTAAATTTCCCCTTTCTCAATCGCATTAAAAGCAATCTTGCCGAGCGCGTTCACAAAAATATTAAACCGTGCAAAGCGTTTGTCCTGTGTAAAACCACTTGCAAAGCGAAAATAAATCTGCTGGGCAATGACGGCGATTTTGAACGTGCCGAAAACGTAATAAAAAAGAACGTTTGAAACATCGCGTCCGGATTTTTCCGCATATATTTCCGACAATTGTCGGCGCGAGATATTTTCCATCAAAACTCGCGGATTAAACGGCATATTCAATAAATTTTTGCCCGCGTCTTTCGACATCCAGTAAGCCAGCGTCGTCCCTAGATCCATCAAAGGTTCGCCGACGGTTGTCATTTCCCAATCGAGAACGGCAGCGATTTCGGTTAGATTTTCGGGATTGAGCATCACGTTATCAAATTTGTAATCGTTGTGAATCAAAGCTGTTGCGCCGCCTATTTCGGGAATGTTTTCACTTAACCATTCGATGGCAGTTTCGAGTTCAAAATTTTCAACGGTTTTCGCGTTAAAGTAACGCTCTGTCCAGCCTTGAACTTGTCTTTTCGCATAACCTTGGGGTTTACCGAGTTCGCTTAAACCGGCTTTTTCAAAATCGAGAGCGTAAAGTGCTGCCAGATTTCCAATAAAACTTTCGCAAACTTTGCGCTGCAATTCAGAAGAATTTTCCAATGCTTGTGGTGATTTTCCGCGAATGATTAAACCACGTCGGCGTTCCATTAAATAAAATTCAGAGCCGATTATGTTTTCATCGGCGCAGTACAAAAGCGGTTTGGGCGCAGGTTTATAGATTTTTGAAAGTTTCGACAAAACATTAAACTCACGCGACATATCGTGCGCCGATTTCACCTGATTACCAAACGGCGGGCGGCGCAAAACATATTCCAGCGCGCCGATTTTTATCAAATACGTTAAGTTTGAGCTTCCGGCGGGAAACTGTTCGACTACCATTTCGGGATTTTTTATGCCGAGCAATTCGCGCAGATAATCGCTTAAATTCCCAGCGTTTAATTCTTCGCCCGAACGGATTTCGGTTGTGTCTTTCATACGAATACGAGCCGTCGATTACGCGAATAACGCGAATGATTTTTCTATGTTAATCTGTCGTTTTATTTTCTAAAATTATGGACTTCGATTATTCAGCAAAAACGCGCGAACTGCAAAATCAATTGCAAACGTTTATGGATAAACACATTTATCCAAATGAAAAAGCGTATGAAAGCGAGATAAACGCGGGCGACAGATGGCAGCCTTTGCAATTGATTGAGGATTTGAAACGACGCGCGAAAGCCGAAAATTTGTGGAATTTGTTTTTGCCGGAAATTTCCGGTTTGACAAATTTGGAATACGCGCCGCTTGCCGAAATGATGGGCAGAGTTGCTTGGGCTGCAGAAGTTTTTAATTGCTCCGCGCCGGATACGGGGAATATGGAAGTTTTGTGGAAATACGGAACTGACGAGCAGAAAGAAGAATGGTTAAAGCCTTTGCTGGAAGGAGAAATTCGTTCGTGTTTTGCGATGACTGAACCGGACGTGGCATCGTCGGACGCGACAAACATCCGCGCTTCGATTAAAAGAGACGGTGATAATTACACTTTAAACGGTCGCAAATGGTGGTCAACAGGCGCGGGCGATGCGCGATGCAAGCTGACGATTTTTATGGGCAAAACCGACAAAGACGCGCCGAAACATCTTCAGCAATCGATGATTTTAGTGCCGATGAACGCCGACGGCGTAAAAGTCGAAAGACTGCTCAATGTTTTTGGTTTTGACGACGCGCCGAACGGACACGCGGAAATATCTTTTACCGATGTGCGCGTGCCGAAAGAAAATCTGCTTTTGGGCGAAGGGCGCGGTTTTGAAATCGCGCAGGGTCGCTTGGGCGGCGGGCGAGTTCATCATTGTATGCGCTTGATTGGTGTTGCCGAGCGTGCTTTGGAAATGATGATTGAAAGAACAAATCAGCGGCGCGCTTTCGGCAAAAATTTGTGCGAAATGCAAACTGTCAGAAATTGGATTGCCGAATCGAGATTGGAAATCGAACAAGCCAGACTCTTGGTTTTGAAAACTGCGTGGCTGATGGACGAAGCCGGTAACAAAGCGGCAAGAAACGAAATTGCGATGATAAAAGCAGTCGTTCCGCAAATGGCGCAGAAAATCGTTGATCGCGCGATTCAGTCGCACGGCGGCGCGGGCGTTTCTCAGGATTTTCCGCTCGCGCAGTTTTGGATTTACGCCAGAACTTTGCGCCTGGCGGACGGACCCGACGAAGTTCATCTGGAAACGGTGGCGAAAAATGAGTTGAAAAAATGGATGTGAGAAAAGCACAACTTGAAGACAGCAAACAAATCACGGAAATTTACAATTACTATGTCGAAAACTCGCATTCGACTTTTGAAACCGAACCGCTCGAAATTGTCGAAATGAAAATGCGAATTGCAGAGACAATTGAAAATTATCCGTTTTTTGTGTGCGTACAAAACGGTGAAATTTTGGGCTACGCTTACGCCGCTCAATATAAATCGCGCTGTGCTTATAAAAATTCGGTTGAAGTTTCGGTTTATGTCAAAAACAGTACAAGCGGGAAAGGTATCGGAACGCTGCTTTACGAAAAGTTGTTTGCAGAACAACTTTTCAAGACAGATGTTCACGCGATAATTGCGGGAATCGCTTTACCGAATGAGGCAAGTATCAAACTGCACGAAAAATGCGGTTTTGAAAAAGTCGCGCATTTTCGCGAAGTCGGTTTTAAGTTTGGGCGTTGGATTGACGTAGGTTATTGGGAATTGTTAAACAAATAAAATAATGTTCAAGGAAATCATTCATTTCGCTCACGCCAACGGTTTTCCTGCCAAAACTTACAGCAAACTTTTCTCGTTTCTCGAAAAAGATTTTGAAATCGGTTATCTCGGACGGCACGCGCATAATCCGAAGTTTCCGGTGGCGAACGGTTGGGAACGTCTTCGAGATGAATTGCGCGAGGAAATGCAAAAGCGTTATACAAAAAAAATTATCGGCGTCGGACACAGTTTGGGCGGAATTTTGCATTTTCTCGTTGCGGTTGAAAATCCCGAACTTTACAAAGCAATAGTTCTCTTAGACGCGCCGATTATCAGCCGTTTGAGCAGTTTTGGAATAAAAATTTTGAAGCGAACGAATTTAATAGAAAAAATGCCGCTGGCGCGTATGACAAAACTTCGGCGTTCTGTCTGGACGACAAAGGATGAAGCGTTTGAACATTTTAAGCAGAAGGAAAAATTTCAAATGTTCGACGAAGACGTTTTGCGCGATTACGTCAGACACGGAACGATTGAGAGCGAAACGGGTGTCAAACTTTTTTTCAAATCGAGCGTCGAAGCAAAAATTTATCAAACGCTGCCGGATTATCTGCCGAAACTGCGCGGCAGATTAAAAATTCCTGCGGCTTATATTGGCGGAACGGGTTCGGAAGAAGCGCGGCTTGCGCGGCTGAATTTTATGCGAAGAAATTTTCCTTTCAGCTTTCAATTTATCGATGGCTCTCATCTTTTCCCTTTGGAAAAGCCGGAAGAAACGGCAACGCTTATAAAGAAAACTATTGCGACGCTTCAGCAATAAAATTGCTCGGTATGGGAACGTCTTGAGCATTGCCGAAACCGACGCCGTAAAATGAATTGTCCGAACTCTTGAGAATATACCAAACGCCGATCGTTGCACGATAAACGGCGATGTCGGTTTTTCCGTCGCCGTCATAATCGGCGGGAACGGGTTTGTCGGCTGCAGCTCCGAACTGCGTCGCGGCGAAACCGTCGCGGCTTTTCAGAAAATACCAGACTCCTTCTGACGGGCGATAAACAGCGACATCGGTTTTGCCGTCGCCGTCGTAATCCGCTTGAACGGGTTTGTCGGTTGAATTGCCGAATTGGACGGCGGAAAAACCGTCGCGGCTTTGCTGGATATACCAGGTTTTGGTTGACGGGCGAAAAACCGCCACGTCCGTTTTTCCGTCTGCGTCGTAATCGCCCTGCGCCGTTAAGTCGCCGGTAGTTCCGAACTGTGTGGCAACCAAACCTTTCGAGCTTTGCAGTTGATACCAAACGCCGTCTGACGGGCGATAAACGGCGAAATCGGTTTTGCCGTCCCCGTCATAATCGCCGACAACCGGAACATCACCGCCTGCGCCGAACTGAACGGCGCGAAATCCCTGCGTGCTTTGCTGAACATACCAAATCCCGCTCGAAGGTCGCCAAACCGCGTAATCGCTTTTGCCGTCGCCGTCAAAATCTCCGGCAACCGGTTTGTCGCCGCTCGCGCCGAATTGGAACGATTGGAGACTTCCGTCGCTGCTTTTCAAGCTAAACCATTCGCCGGTCGCCGGGCGGAAAACCGCAACGTCAGATTTTCCGTCGCCGTCGAAATTTGAAACAACCGTTCCCGACCGAATGCTTTTGGAAGTTGTGTAAATATAATCGCCCGCAGGTGAACTGTCGCTGTTGGCGGCATTTCCGGCAGCATAAAAACTTACTGTTCCGACTCTTTGCGCCGGAGCGTTCCACGTAAAAGTCCAGGATTTCGAGCCAAACTGCGTTGGCAAAATGCCGTCAATCGTATGCTCGACATACGTGCGCTGATTGCCGCTGACGAAACCGTTCAACGTCTGTAATTGCTTTGGCGATTGGGTCGGAAGTGTAAAGGTGCCGACGTTTTTTCCTTGCGCGTCGAGTGCCGTCAGTTGAAAACCGTAAATCACCGCGTCGGACTGGCTGACCGTAACGGTTACCGGAATTTGCTGGTTCGGCGAATAATTGACTGGCAAACCGGAGATGGAAACGTTTCCTGTGCCGCTGTTGACGGGAAAACTCGCGTGGCATTCGGTGCAGTTGCTCTCGCCGGGCGCGCTCGTGTGCGAGGTCGCCGGACCGGAAGCTGAAGCGCGCGCGCGTTCGTATTTTGCCGAGTAACTTAAAAAACCAAAAATTGCCAGAAAAGTAGCACAAGCTATAACGGTTAATTTTACGAAGACAATTCTGCGCTGGTTGATTTGCATTTTCGTGGGGAACTCCTTTTCACCGATTCCGGAGAAATTTTAATTCTAGTATTTGACGCTTCCTTGAGCCGAAAAGTCCTAAATTGTTTGAAATTGTTAAATACAAAAACAGCGAACTCTAACTTTTACATTTTTTTATTCGGTAAAAATCAAATTTCCTGTCCGACGAAATACATTTGCGAATCGAATTTCTCATCTTTTCCGTCGGTTTTTATTTTCTCGTAATTACCGTCGGCGTTTAAGACACGCGCATTAACGTTGTCTTTCAGATACGCAGCTAGAATTTTTTCACGAATATATTTGAGAAGATGTTTGTCTCTTATCGGCACGGCGGCTTCGACGCGGCGGTCGAGGTTGCGGTGCATCCAGTCGGCGCTTCCGATGAAAATTTGCTCATCGCCGGCATTTGCAAAATAAAAAATTCGACTGTGTTCGAGAAAGCGTCCGATGATTGAGACGACGCGGATGTTTTCCGAAAGACCTTTGATGCCGGGACGCAGAACGCAAATGCCGCGCACGAGCAAATCTATTTTCACGCCGGTTTGCGAGGCGCGGTAAAGAGCGCGCACGATTTTATCGTCAGTCAGAGAATTTATTTTGACGATAATTCGCGCTTCGGCTCCGTGTTTTTTATGTTTGGTTTCGCGCTCGATAAGTTCGAGCATCCGCTCGCGCAAATTTATCGGCGCAACCAGCAGTGTGGAGAAATCGGTTTGATACGAGTAGCCCGTGAGAAAATTAAACAGGTCGCTTGCATCCGCGCCGATTTCTTTATCGCTCGTCAAAATGCCCAAATCAGTGTAAATTTTTGCAGTTCCGGGGTTGTAATTGCCCGTTCCGATATGCACGTAACGACGCTGTTCGTCGTTTTCGCACCGGACGACGAGCGTTAATTTCGAGTGAGTTTTCAGCCCGCGCATCCCGTAAATAACGTGAATGCCTTCGTCTTCGAGACGGCGCGCCCATTCGATATTGTTTTCTTCGTCAAATCTGGCTTTCAGTTCGACGAGCGCGGCGACTTGTTTGCCGTTTTGATTCGCTTTTATAAGGGATTTAACAATCGGCGAGTTTTTTCCCGTGCGATACAGACAGATTTTTATCGCGCTTACTTTTTCATCATCCGCCGCCGCGTCAACAAAATCGGTAACGGTGCTGAAAGCCGTGTACGGATGATGCAGCAACACGTCTTGTTTTTTTAAAGTGTCGAATATGTTTTCCTGCCGCTGAAGCGCTCTCGGTATCGAATACTTTATTGGCTGGTCTTTCAAATCCGGTCGGTCAATCGCGTAGAGCGACATTAGATCGGGAACATTTAAAAACCCGTTGATGCGGTAAACGTCCGCATCCGTCAAGCTGATTGAATCGGTCAGATAGCTGATTGATTGGGTAAGAAAAAGCACCATTTCCTCGGGCATCGTCGGAGAAACTTCGAGCCGCACGGGAAAGGTAAATCGCTGCCGCTGGTGAATTTCGCGCTCCATCGAGCGCAGCAGGTCGTCCGATTCGTCTTCGCGCAGCTCGATGTCGGCGTCGCGCGTCAAGCGAAACAGATGGCTTTTGTGCGTTACCATATTCGGAAAAAGCGAGCCGACATTTGTGCCGACAAGTTCGCCGAGCAGCGCAAAATGCGTCTCTCTTTCGTTAAACGGAATAAGGCGCGGCAGATTCGGCGGCAGTTTAATACGCACAAAGCGGCGGCGATTATAAAGATGGTCGAGATTGCCGTGTTTTACGTTTTTGTCCGGCTCGACCGACAAACCGACGTTCAAACTCAAATTTGAAACGTATGGAAACCGATGGCTGATGTCAATCGCTTGCGGCGTCAGGATGGGGAAAATATTTTTCAAGAAATACTCGTCGAGTTTTTTGCGAGCCGCTTTGCTCAAATCCTTGTGCGAATAGATTTTTATGCCGTTTTCGGCGAGTTTCGGCAAGATATCATCGTGCAGGCAGCTCATCTGCTTTTCAATCATCGACAGCACGCGGCGGCGAATTTCCTGTAGTTGTTCAGGCAGCATCATACCGTCGGGCGATGTTTTGACAACTCCGTCAGCGATTTGTTCTTTCAGACCGGCGACGCGAATCATAAAAAATTCGTCCAGATTAGTCGAAAAAATCGAAAGAAATTTGAGCCGTTCGAGCAGCGGCGTCGTCTCGTCAAACGCTGCTTCCAAAACGCGGCGGTTAAATTCGAGCCAGCTTAACTGGCGGTTGATTAAGTAGCGCGAGTCTCTGACGGAAAGCGGCGCGTCGGCTTTCTCTTTTGCCTCAACTGATTTTTGTGCGGATTGAGTCATACAAAAAGTGTAGAAATTTTGGCGGGGAAAGGCAATTAAAAGAATGTTAAATTTTTAGAAGACGGAAAAGAGTGGGCAGTATTCAGTAGTCGGCTCTCAGTTAGTTGGTTGTTAATATTGATTTAGCGCAACTTACCTTATTTTGTCTGCTGAGTACTAACTACCGACAACTGACTACTGATTTCTGCCCGGAATCGAAACGTCTGTTGCAGTGCCGAAATTGACCGAAGAAAATCCTGCCGTGCTTCCGTTGATAAACCAAGTTCCGCCGCGATAAACGGCAATGTCTGATTTGCCGTCGCCATCGTAGTCGCCAGGGACTGGAACATCGGTTGCAATACCGAACTGCACGGCTTGAAAGCCGCCCGTGCTTCGCAAAATATACCAAACACCGTTTGACGGTCGGTAAAGTGCAACGTCGTCTCGACGGTCGCCGTCAAAATCTGCCGGAACAGGTTTATCCTCTGCTAATCCGAAGGAAACAAACTGAACTCCGCCGCTCGATTGGTTGATAATCCATTGACCGTCGCGGAAAACGGCGATGTCGGTTTTGCCGTCGCCGTCGTAATCCAGAGGAACGGCAATGTCTGTGCTGACGCCGAATTGAACAACCGTAAACCCGTCGCGGCTACGGTTGATATACCAATTTCCCGTTGACGGACGATAAACCGCCACGTCGGTTTTCCCGTCACCGTCGTAATCCGCCTCGACCGATTTATCACCGACAGCACCGAATTGGACGGCTTGCAGATTTCCGTCCGAACTTTTCAAAATATACCAAACTCCGTTTGAAGGACGATAGACGGCGGCATCGGATTTGCCGTCGCCGTCAAAATCACCGACGACCGGAACGTCGCTTGAAACTCCCCAGTTGACAGCCGTAAATCCGGCTGTGCTGCGATTTAAGAACCAGTTGCCGTCGGCGGGGCGAAAAACGCTCAAATCGGTTTTGCCGTCGCCGTCGAAATCGGCGCGGGCTTTTGAGTTCGCTTTTGGAATGTTGCACGAGTAATCGCCGACAACTTCAACATCGTCTATATAAGTTCCTACACCGGCAGTTCCCGTATCTGCGCTTGCGTTCCAGCGAAATTGCACGTTTTGTCCTTTAGCGGACGCGGGCAGATAAATTTCTACGTTTGTAAATCCGTTTGAATTGCCCGTCCACGCTTTGCGCGCCGCGTTAGGGAAATTGCCCGCGGCAATATAACGCGGATATGCGCCGGAGACGAATTTTCCGCCCGCTTCGATAATATCTTGATACGCGCCCGAACCGATTTTTATATCGAGCGTCGTGCCGTCCCAACCGGCTTCGGTGTTGTAATTTATTTTAAATTTCAGTTTTGCCGCCGAGACTGATACGGGTACAGTCGGCGATTCGATTTGCGCCAAATAAACGTCGTTTGGGTCGGGCGCGAAAATCGCGTTTGGCGAACTGACCGAGCCTCCCTTTGAAGTAGTCCACGTAATTGAGCTTCCCGTGTTTGGATTTGCGGCGGAAGCCGTCCAGCCGCTGGGAATTGTTAGCGCGTTTACGCCGTCGAATTTCTCTACAAAACCGGCGGGCGCATTCGAGTTGCCGATTAACAAATCGCGCGTTTCGGTTTTTGCGCCAAAATTACTGTTAATACTAAAAGTTAAGCTCAAAAGCGCGGCGCAGGATTGTCCAGCCGGGACCATAAAACTAACCGGTCGCGTTACGGTTTGATTATTAGGAATGTCGCCATAGTCCGCGCTTCCGCCACCAGCAATTTGGAGCGTTACGCCGCTGGCTGTTTTGCCGGTCGTGTTGGTCAAAGGAATGTTTAATGTGATTGATTCGTCAGGGTCGGCAATGCCGTTATTGTTTCCGGCTGTATCACTTATCGTAAAAGTCTGCGTTTGAGCTATGTTCGGCAAATCAAATGCCTCTGTAACAGAAGCGTTATTCGCACCGCCGCCCGAAGCGGCAATCGAAGCGCTGAAACCCATTCCGCGAATGGCAAAGCCTGTCCAGATGTCGGCAGCGTCAGCCGCAGCTTCCGGCGCTGAAGCATTAGCGAGCGCCGCCGCAATGATTGCGTCGCGCTCCTGCAAGAATGTCGGATTAAGCGGAGAAAGTTTCATTGCGTCGGTTACAAGCTGAAGCGCTTTGCGATTACCGATTTCCCAGCCGAGCCGGGCTATAAACTTAGCGCGCACTTCCCACAATGCATTGCTCCAGATTTCTCCGGCAGCGTGAGTCTGATCGCATTTGGTAGAGCCGTAAAGTCCGCGCGGGAAAGCACTGATTGTTCCGATTTCGGTCGCGGTTCCGATTTCAGTGTTACAAGTCGGATTAAGATGACGGAAAGTCAGGGGATTATGCGGTTTTCCGTTTGCTCCGACAGAAGCCATAATTGCTTTTGGAAAACGTCGGATACCGTAATAATTATTTGTTGTTAGTCCGGGTTTTCCCAGATAAGTAGCATAAGTACTCATCGGATAAATTCCGTCGATCGGGTCAGACGGTTGGGAAAGCAGCGAGAGGGCATAAAAATCCGACCAGCCTTCGCTCATCGCGCGCGCCATATTCGTGGTCAAACCGGCGGAATTGCCGTGCAGACGATTAGAAAGACCGTGCGTGTGTTCGTGAACGACTACGTCTGCGTCAAGATCGCCGTCGAAATCCGGCGTCGGACCGTTCCACAGATACATCTGCATTTTTCCGCGCTGTCCGTCGGCAGGCGTGGCAAAATTTGCATTGTTGAAGCAGGGAGCTTCGCTGCATCCGTTATTATCCTGCGCTTCAGCCGAAACACGGTCATTGCCCGCGCCGCCGCGCCCGAAATTATCGTTTTGAAAATTGAGCGCCGCTTCGGTAAAACCGAGGCGATACATTTCGTCGTGATACCAGTTGCAGACGTAAAAAAGCTGCGTTACCGCGCCGTTTTGAAAAGCGGAAATCGGGTAGGTTTGAGTTGCGGGATTTGGAACGTCGCCCGTGTTTGTGTTAGGATTTCCCGGCGCATAATCGAAAACAAAATTGCGATTTGGGTTTCCCGTCGCTCTGCCTTTTGGGTCAATTCCGTCCGTGGTATCGCGGTCAATTCCGGCTTCGACGGCGTTGCCTTCGGTTTCGTTGCCGCCGTCGGTTATCCAGCCTTTATTATTAAAATTATACGGCGCTTCGTTACCGACCCGCGTAACCGTCATACGGGCAAGCGCTGCGCCCTGTGTTCCCAGAGCCGGGTTGACCGAGCCGGGACTAATCGAAAACGGATTGTGAGCGACGTTTATCATCGCGTATGGGTTGGCGTAAACGCTGAAGGTCGCCGCTTGAGTCTGGTCTTCGGTGATATTTTTGCGCCAAAGCATCGCGCCCGTTTCAGCGTCTACTATAACGTAATAGGCATTCATCGCTTCCCAAACGAGGACGCGCCAGGACGGACGCGCAACTCCGCGTTCAATGGGGAAATACATTTTTTCAGCGGTTGTCGCCCATTCGCCTTCTCCGAAAACCTGTTTCAAATCAGTCGAAGCCGCATCGTTCGGCGTAACGTCATCGGGTTTTAACTGATAATTTAAGTTTCCGGCGGCGGATTTTACAGCATCGAGCGAGTTGCCGAAATCCTTTGAAGTATTTCGATAATCTAAATCAGGCGCGAGATTATTGATGACGCGGACAATCTCGCCGCTTTTTGTAAACGCCGCTTTTATCTCGCCGCGAAAAACTGGAACGCCGTTGATTTTTTGTTCCAGATGCGTGAACGAAAGATTTCCGTCCGGGTTTGTATAATCGGCGGTTTGTTCAAGCCCGATGTTTTGCGCGTCGCTGATGCCGAGTAATTCCTTATTTTGTTTGACAAAACCGCGAAGAGCATCGGGACGTTTCAAGTCGGACGCCGGAGCTAAAAAGGCGCGTCCGTTTTTTACATCCGGCGCAATGACTTCGGGAATTTTTAAATCTTCATTGTATTCGACTTTCAGATTAGGAACTTTTTGCCGCAGTACGTTTTCTCCGTATGCGGCTTTGTCCGTTTCAAAAGCAAGCGCCGACTGGCTTTTCCCTGTCGATTGGCGAAATTTATTCAAAAGACCGGCAGTCTCCATTCGCTTATCAGTGCGAATGTCGTAATTTTCCAAGCCTTGCTCATTATTTTCGGTTTTTTGCGCGGACGCGGGGTTTGTGGTGTTTTTATTTACCGCTTGTGAACGAAATTCAAAGGGCAGAACAACAATAAACGCCGTAATCAAACCTAAAATGACAAAGCAGAGAAGAGGTCGGCGACGATTTTCGGCGTTGGAATTTCTGTTCATAAAGAATCTCTGCAAGGCAGATAAGTTTTTGTATTATAAGACAACCGGCAATTTTCGGATGCCCAACAAACAGCGCACGGGGAAACTTCGGCATCAAATAGATTTATCAAAACAATTTGTTATGATTAAAGTTGACATCTTTGATGCTGAAAAAACAAAAAAGGGTTAAAAATTCAACCGAATACAGAATTTTATTCTGACCAAAATCTAATTTTAAGTCAAACGGTTTTTTACAGACGATTACTGAAAACAAACGAACGTGGAAAAAATTTTCGGACGCGACGGGCTTATCTCTCAACATCACACGGATTACGAATACCGGCACGGGCAAGTAAAAATGGCGGAAGCCGTGCTGCGCGCCTTTGAAGAAAAGAAACATTTAATCGTCGAAGCAGGCACCGGAACGGGAAAAACGCTCGCTTATCTCGTTCCGGCAATCGCGTATGCGCTGGCAAAAAACAAGCGCGTCATTATCTCGACGGGAACAAAAAATTTGCAGGAACAATTAATGGAAAAAGATATTCCGTTTCTGCAAAAGGTTTTGCCCAAGAAATTTACGGCGTCGTATATGAAAGGACGCTCGAATTACGCCTGTCTTTACCGCATCGCCAAAGCCGAAATGCAGCCGATTTTAGAAGGCTTGGACGAAATGGATTACTTCGAGGAAGTCCGCCAATGGGCGCGCGAATCGGAAACCGGCGACCGCAGCGAATTGGTAAATCTGCCGGAAAATATCTCGTTTTGGAGCAGAATAAACGCCAAATCGGAAACTTGTCTCGGACAAAAATGTCCTGATTTCGAGCCGTGTTTTATCACCAGAACGCGAACAAGAGCCGAAGAAGCCGACATTTTAATCGTCAATCATCATTTGTTTTTTGCCGATTTGAATTTGCGCGGCAACGAATACGGGCGCGTTCTGCCCGATTATTCAGCGATAATTTTTGACGAAGCGCATTTAATCGAAGACATTGCCGCCGATTATTTCGGTTTTCAGGTGTCGAGTTTTCAATTGGACGAAATAGCGCGTGACATCGATGCTTTGCCGATAACCGACGCGATTGCAACCCGTGATTTGACGAAACTTGCCGCAAAGATGATTGGTCTGGCAGACCAATTCTGGATTCGCTTTGCGCAAACTCGTGGACAAGATGGCAGATTTCCGCTTGTTCCAAACGCTTTCGCACAGAAAATAAACGGCGAAATCCAACCGACGCCGCTCGGCGAAGCCTATTTCGCACTGGATGCGACGCTCGAAAGATTGGAAACCGCGCTCGACCGTTTCGCCGAAAAAATAACCGAAGCTGAGAATTTATTAAAGCGCGTTCGCCAGGCGCGTTTCGACCTCGAATTCGTCTGCACGCAAGCCGAGAAAAATTACGTTTACTGGCTGGAAAAACGCGGCAAAGGAACATTTCTGCGCGCTTCGCCGATTGACGTTTCCGCGCTGCTACAGGACAAACTTTTCGATAAAGTGGAAACCGTCGTAATGACATCGGCGACGCTTTCGACCAACGGAAAATTCGATTTCATCAAAGACCGTTTGGGTTTGGAAAACGGCAAAGCCGACACACTGCTCGCGCCTTCGTCGTTCGATTATCAAAAACAGGCGATAATTTATTTGCCGCGCGCGATGCCCGACCCGCGAACGCCCGAATTTACGCAGCTTGCAGCAAGCGAAATCGTCAAACTCATCAACATTACAAACGGGCGAGCCTTTGTTCTCTCGACAAGTTTGAGTTCGATGAACGCGCTTTACGAACTCGTCTCGATGCGCGTCAATTTTCCGTGCTTCGTGCAAGGCTCGATGTCGAAAGCCGGACTGCTCGAAAGATTTAGAAAAACGCCGAACGCGGTTTTGTTTGCGACATCTTCGTTCTGGCAAGGCGTCGATGTGCGCGGCGAGCAACTCTCGTGCGTGATAATCGACAAACTGCCGTTCGCCGTCCCGACCGACCCGATTGTTGCGGCGCGAACACGATTTATTGACGACAACGGCGGAAAATCATTTTTCGATTACAGCGTTCCAAACGCCGTCATAACTTTGAAACAAGGTGTCGGGCGACTTATCCGAAGCGCGACCGACAAAGGCGTTATCGCCCTTTTAGACCCGCGCCTGAAAACAAAATCCTACGGCAGAGATTTTTTAAACAGTTTGCCGAAGTGTAAAATAACGAGTGAACTCCAAGACGTAGCCCAAATTTTCAACGGAGGTGAAGCGAATGCAAGCGGTTTTAGATGAAATTATTGAGCGAGTGCCGAAATTAACAACGGACGAACGTCAAAAATTGATTCGTGTTTTGCAGGAACGTGAAAATAAGCCGAAAACAAACGGCGGAAAGGTAAACATTCATCCAAACACGATTTGGATAAAGAAACATTACTCCGAATATGCCGGAAAATACGTCGCCTTGAAAGACGGCGAATTGATTGCTTTTGGAAAAACAATCAAAGAAGCGGACTTAAAGGCGAAAGAGAAGGGCGTAAAAAACACGATGCTGACATATCCTCCCCGTGAAGATGAAGAACTTTGGGGCGGCTGGTGAAAATGTCTTACAGACTCGAATTTGAAAAGCTCGTCAATTTTAACACAAATAAAATCGGCATCTCGATAAGCGTTGAATTGCGCCTGGGTTTAGAATCCGTCGCTTTTGAAGCAAAGATAGACACGGGCGCGAGTTTCTGCATTTTTGCGCGTGAACACGGCGAAAAACTCGGAATTCCGAGTGTGTTAAAAACTTTGTGTAAATGAGTTATTTTGGAAACCGCTGTTGGGCAGCTGATTTTCAAAAAGTATGGCGAATTGATTCATCGCTCCGCTCCAATTCTGTATCGGCATTGTCCACCGTTT